>Ga0160433_100033_pt1 | contig 161929 bp, 162 predicted proteins | sample HID1972K_E0MG_FD_108235 | JGI IMG/M metagenome (GOLD analysis project Ga0160433, IMG submission 108235) | Enriched pill bug-associated microbial communities from UW Madison campus, WI, USA - HID1972K_E0 MG | ecosystem: Host-associated > Arthropoda: Insects > Digestive system > Unclassified ...
AGGTCTGGCCCGGCTCAAGGGGACACCACAGCCAGATCGACATCTACAGCGGCCAAAAGGCCACCATCGGCATCCGAGCAAGATTCTGAAGCCGCTGCGCCGGGCGCGTCACGACGGCGCGCCCGGCTTTTCTCAATCCTGATCCCGGATACTCAAATGGCTAAGCCCGCTTTCGATGAACGTCGCCGTTTCCTGCTTGCCGCAAGCGGCCTCGCCCTGTTCGTCGGTCTGAACTCGACGGTCGCCATGGCCTTTCCGACCGCCGCACAGGAAGGCGACGCCCAGATCGGCAGCCCTCTGCCCGCCTGGCGAAAAGGCGAACTAGACATCCACCACATCAATACGGGTCGGGGCGAAGCGCAGCTGATGATCCTGCCGGATGGCACCAGCCTGTTGGTGGACATGAGCGGCAAGACCGTGGAGCAGCCGCCCTTTTCCCTGCCGACCCGGCCGGATGCGTCGCGTGCGCCTGGCGAATGGGTGGCGCGCTACGTCCAGCGCGTGCTGCCGCAGGACGCGAACAAGATCGACTATGCCCTGATCACCCATTTCCACGGCGACCATATGGGCGCGATTGTCGATGATTCCCCGCTGGCGTCGAACGGCGCCTACCGCTTGAGCGGTATCACGGAAGTCGCCGAACATCTGCCGATCACCAGGGTGATTGACCGGGGTTGGCCGGACTACGGCTATCCGAGGCCGATCCACAATGTGACCGTGGACAACTATCGCGCCTTCCTCGCCTGGCAGGTCCAGCACAACGGCCTTGAGGTCGAGCAATTCCAGCCGGGCCGCCACGACCAGCTCGTGCTGAGGCACGAGGCCGAAACCTATCCGCAGTTCCAGATCCGCAACCTGTACGCCAACGGCGTGCTGTGGACCGGCGTGGGCGACGACACGCGCAACCTGTTTCCGCCCGTCGACAGCTGGCCTGAAAACCAGTCGCCCGACGAGAACAAGCTCAGCATCGCGTTCCGCGTCAGCTACGGTCTGTTCGACTATTATACCGGCGGCGACCTTTCTTCCGTAGACGAGGAGACGGCCTTTGCGCCGCCGCTGTGGGGAAACATAGAACCCTTGGTGGGGCAGGCGGCTGGGCCCGTCGAGGCGATGAAGGCCAACCATCACGGCAGCTGGGATTCCAACAGCATCCCGTTCCTGGCGGCGCTGCGCCCCCGGGTGATCGTGGTCGGCGCGCGCGCCGAGGGGCATCCGGCCGTGAACGCCTGGCGGCGCATGACGTCGCGAAGGATATGGCCCGGTGAAAGGGATATCTTCATCACCAATCTCTCGCCCGCGACCGCCAGGACGACCTACGATGTCGAGAGGATGGCCAAGAGCACCCAGGGGCATGTGGTGATCCGGGTGGCGGAAGGCGGCGCCAGCTTCCGCGTTTTCGTCCTGGACGACGCTGACGAGGACATGCGCGTCAAAGCCGTCTTCGGCCCCTACGCCAGCCAATGACGTGGGCGACGACAGGACATCGCGCCGACCGTGTCGCTCCGGCGCGGGTTTCCAACTCAAGAGTGCAATTGTCAGCGGTTTTAACTGCGGGTGAGGTTTCGACCGCTCGCACCAGAAACGTCATTCAGTGAGGTCCGGCATGTCCCACAACAATCCCTTCACCCGTCGTCGCCTTGTCCTTGGCGCCGCCCAGCTGGCTTCGCTGACAGCGGCCGCCGCCGTCCTGCCTCTCAGCGTGCAGAAGGCGCTGGCCCAGACCCCGAACCGTTCCGGGTCGCTGGCGGACATCAAGCACGTCGTCCTGCTCATGCAGGAAAACCGCTCCTTTGATCACTATTTCGGGACGCTGTCGGGCGTGCGGGGATTTGGCGATCGCGACGCGCTGCAACTGTCGAACGGCTGGAACGTCTTCCATCAGCCCGACGCGGAAAATCCGAACGGCTATCTGCTGCCTTTCCACCTGGACACCTTTTCGACGAACGCCCAGAGGCTGCCGTCCACCGGCCACGGCTGGCAGGTTCAGCACGAGGCCTGGAACGGCGGGCGGATGGACAATTGGGTGGCGGCGCATCGTGCGGCGGACGGCGCGAGGGGCCCCTATACGATGGGCTATTTCAAGCGCGAGGATTTGCCGTTCCACTTCGCCCTGGCCGAAGCCTTCACCATCTGCGATCGCTATCATTGCTCGGTGATGGGGCCGACCTGGCCGAACCGGCTCTACTATCTCACGGGCATGATCGACACCGAGGCGACGGGCGGCGGCCCGGTCATCCGCAACAGGGCGCCGGAGGGCGGCTTCATGTGGACGACCTACGCCGAGCGACTTGAGGACGCCGGCGTCAGCTGGCGAATCTACCAGCATGGCGAAGCGGGCAAGCGCGCGCACAACATGTTCAAATACTTCAACCGTTTCCAGAATGCGCCGGCGGGTTCGTCCCTGGCCGTGAGGGGCATGCCGGACTCCTCGGACGGGGAGTTTGAGTATGACGTGCTGCACGACCGGTTGCCGACGGTGTCCTGGCTGTGCCCCAGCGCCGAAGCCAACGAACACCCCGCCGCGTCCGGCCCGGCGGCGGGGGCGGAGTTCATCGCCGCCAAGCTGGAAGCCCTGGCCGCCAACCCGGACGTCTGGGCCAAGACCCTCTTCATCCTGAACTATGACGAGAACGACGGCCTGTTCGACCATGTGCCGCCGCCGGTCCCTGCCGCCGGCGTGCCGCGGGAGTTTGTCGATGGCGTCCCCATCGGCGCCGGATTCCGCGTGCCCTGCATCATGGTGTCGCCCTGGACGGCGGGCGGGTGGGTCTGTAGCCAGCCTTTCGACCACACCTCCATCCTGCAATTGCTGGAAAAGGTGACCGGGGTGCGCGAACCCAACATCAGCCCATGGCGTCGCCAGACGTTCGGCGACATGATCTCCACCTTCCGCTTCGACCAGCCCGCGCAACAGCTGCCGCTTCTGCCGGGGACGGCCGGGGCGCGGCAGATGGCGGCCTATGCCGCCGCGAACCTCCAGCTTCCGGCCATTCCTGGGGCGGAGCAGGCTGTCCCCGTGCAGGAAAGCGGCGAGCGCAGGCGGATCTGAGCGCGCTGCGGCCCAATCGCGCTCGCTACCCTTCTTTCTCAGCCATGATGGCGACCTGGGTCGCTGTCTGTCGAGATGCCGGCAAAGAACTGCTTGAAAAGAAGGGAAGCATCCTGGCCTAGGGCATCCCTCGCGAGCATCTTTGCTTCGCTAGGCGGCGAGACGGTGACTTGGTCTTCTTCATAAGCCGCACGGTCTTCTTCATAAGCCGCACGGATGCCTTCTGCACGATTGAGTTGCACCAGACCTAGGCGGTCGCGGACGCCCGCTGGGCTGAGGAGATCGTGAAATTTTGGGAACTCTGAGGCGATTGATGCCAAGCTAGGGAACAAGATTCCTTTGCCCTGCAACAGGTCCGTACCGTCGCGGCGGTTCGTTTGGAAAAATAGCCAAATTCGTCCATCTGTTACGCAGGCGGGCGAAACGCTTTTGAGCGATGCATAGCCGACTGCTTGACGCACTGCGTTTTGTGCCGGCTTCAATACGCTGCCACCGAGTACTAATTCCGAGACTTTTTGAGAAGCGGTGCCCAACGACAGCTTGCCGCCTCTTTTCGCTTCGATGATCAACTGCGGTCGAGCTTCAAGGGAGTGCAGCGTGTAATTCACAAATCCTTCGACCACGGCTTTCTCTGGTTCGATCTGGTCGTTAGGCCAGCCCAAAACCTCCATCAGAACGCGATCGAGGACGTGAAAGCGTGTACCCGCTTCGTTCTGGGATTTCGCTAGCGCAGCCTGCAACTGCGGCATGAGGTCAACGAATCGCTGCCGAGCAGCATCAATCTCAACGGACATCGCCAAACGTTCTCCCTCGACGAGAGAGAACATTGCACAACCCAGCTTAGATCGACGAGCCGAAATCGAAGTGACGCACAGCGGAAATGCCGAAGGTTTCAGGGACGGACAATAGCCGGTCGCTGTGCCCTAGGACCTTGAGCCACTCTTAAGTGGTTTTGAGCCAGTTTTAAGTGGTCTCGACAGGAGGTGGTAGGCCCGGAGGGACTCGAACCCCCAACCAGACCGTTATGAGCGGTCGGCTCTAACCATTGAGCTACAGGCCCCCAAGCGCGCGTCCCGGCGGGTGGCCTTCGCCTAGCAGGGGCGGGCGGGGCTTGCCAAGCGTCGGCGTCGGGGGCGGGCCGTATTCGCCGCCCTTCATCAAGATGAACGGAAACTGCCAGGGCGGTGCAGGCGTTCATTCAGGCCCGTGACGTATAGGTCGCGGCCACGGATCGGCGACGGCGCCGGTCGGGATCGACTATCGGAGAGACATCATCCAATGACCCGCACGCTGAGAAGCCTGTCCTTGAAATCCCTGGCGCTGGGCGGGGCCGTGACGGCCGCGGTCGCCCTGGCCGCCGCCGCTTCGCCGTCGATGGCGCAAACCGCCCCAGCTCCCGGAACCGTCCAGACCATGCAGACCGCCCCCGCCCTGAACCTGTCGGCCTACGGCGAGGTCAAGGCCAAGCCGGACATGGCGACCATCACCTTCGGCGTCCAGACCGAGGCGCCGACCGCCGCCACCGCCATGCGCGACAATGCGACCCAGATGACCCAGGTCATGGCCGCCCTGCGCCGCGCCGGGATCGCCGAACGCGACATCCAGACCTCGGGCCTGAACCTGCAGGCGCAATACGACTATGTGCAGAACGAGCCGCCCAAGCTGCGCGGCTATCAGGCCACCAACCGCGTGACGGTGATCATCAACGACCTGACCAAGGTGGGCACGACCGCCGACGCCGTGGTCTCGGCCGGCGTCAACCAGATCGACGGCATCAGCTTCGGCCTGAAGGATTCCAGCGCCGCCGAGGATCAGGCCCGCCAACTGGCCGTTCGTGCGCTCCAGTCCAAGGCGCAGCTGTACGCCCAGGCCCTGGGGGTTCAACTGGGCGGCATCCGCTCGCTGAACGAAGGCGGCGGCTACACGCCCCAGCCGCCCATGCCCGTCGCCATGTTCGCCCGCGCCCAGGCGGCGGGGGATTCCACCCCCGTCTCAGCCGGCGAGCTGACGGTGCGGATCGACATCAACGGCGTCTATGACATCGTCCGCTGACCGCCCGGAATGAATGAAGAAAAGGCCCGCCGTCGCCGGCGGGCCTTTTTGATTCCGCTGCGCCGCGCCGTCAGGCGGGACGCTTGATGGCGTTGTCGTCGTCCAGCAGGACCACATTGGGGTTCCACTGGCGGGCTTCGGCGTCGGGCAACTGGCCGTATGTGACCACGATCACCTTGTCGTTCTTCTGGACCAGGCGGGCGGCGGCGCCGTTGACGCCGATGACCTTGGACCCGCGCGGGGCCTCGATGGCGTAGGTGGTGAAGCGGGCGCCGTTGGTGATGTTCAGCACATCGACCTGCTCGTGCGGATAGATGCCCGCGGCGTCCAGCAGGTCCATGTCGATGGCGATCGACCCTTCATAGTCGAGATCGGCCTGGGTCACCGTCGCGCGGTGCAGCTTGGACTTCATCAGGGTGACCAGCATCGATGCGGTCTCCGTAAGAACACGCGGGGCTATCGGCCCCCGCTCGCAGGCGGCTCATATAGTGATTTCCGCCCGCGTCATCAATCGCGGCGCCGCATTGCAGCGCAGGCGACGCTGCGCCGCGATACGCCCCTCCAGCATTGCGCGACGTTCATTTGACGGGGGCCGAACGCAGCCTATGCTGATGCCGAGCCATCTTCGGCCTTTGCGAGCGCGCGCCTTCTCCCATGAAGCAATTCTTCCTGACGGTCCTGGGTGTCTTCACCGGGCTGATCCTTTTTCTCGTCGTCATTCCGGTGGTGCTGCTGACCGTCGCTGTCGCCGGCTCGTCGAAGTCGACCTTGCCGGCGACGTCCGTGCTTGAACTGGACCTGCGCGACGGAATCAGCGACCAGCCCTCGACCAATCCGTTTGCGGCGTTCGGCGGCTCGGGCCTGTCGGTGACCGAGGTCGTGGACGGCCTGTCCCAGGCGGGCGCCGACAGCAGCGTCAAGGCCGTGCTGATCCGCCTGCCCGAGGGCGGCATGACGCCGGCGACGGCGGACGAACTGCGCCAGGCCGTCCTGCGTTTCCGCGGCACGGGCAAGCCGGTCATCGCCCACAGCCAGGGCTTCGCGCCGTCGGGGGCGGTCATGTCCACCTATATGGTCGGGGCCTCGGCGTCCGAACTGTGGATGCAGAACACGGCGGGCTTCCAGGCCACGGGCTTTTCGGCCGAGACGATGTTCCTGGGCCGGGCCTTCGAGAAATACGGTGTGAAGGCCGATTTCGAACAGCGCTACGAATATAAGAACGCCGTCAACGAATACACCCAGAGCGACTACACCGGCCCGCACCGCGAGGCGATGACGGCCTGGATGACCTCCATCTACGACAACGCCCTGGGCTATGCGGCCAAGGACCGCAACACGACGCCCGAGGCGCTGAAGGCGGTGATCGAGGCCGGTCCCTATTCCGCCGACCAGGCCCTGGCCAACAGGCTGATCGACAAGGTCGGCCAGGTCGAGGAGGCCGAGGCCGCCGTCAAGACCCGCGCCGGCAAGGGCGCGGAAATCATCGAATTCTCCAAATACTATGGTGAGAAGGGCGCGCGCACCGGCTCGGGCCGCAACACCATCGCCATCGTGGGCGGTGAGGGCGCCATCCTGACCGGCCGTGGCGGCGGCGGCTCCTTCGGCGGCGGGGCCACCATCCGGTCCGACGACACGGCCGAGGCCATCTATGACGCCATCGAGGACAAGTCGGTGAAGGCCATCGTCTTCCGCGTCTCCTCGCCCGGCGGCTCGCCCGAGGCGTCCGAACAGATCCTGGCGGCGGTGCGCGCGGCCCGGGCGGCGGGCAAGCCGGTGGTGGTGTCCATGGGCGCCTATGCCGCGTCCGGCGGCTACTGGATCAGTTCGCAGGCCGACTGGATCGTGGCTCAGCCCTCGACCCTGACCGGCTCCATCGGCGTGTTCGGCGGCAAGTTCGTACTGGCCGACGCGCTCGGCCGGTTCGGGGTGGACCTGCGCGACCTGTCGGTGGGCGGCGAATACGCCGACGCCTTCTCTCCGAGCGAATCCTTCACCCCGGCGCAGCGCGCGGCCTTCGCCGGTTCGATGGACCGGATCTACGACGCGTTCGTCACCCGGGTGTCCACGGGCCGCAAACTGCCGGCCGAGCGCGTGCGCGAGATCGCCAGGGGGCGGGTCTGGACGGGCTCGCAGGCCCTGCCGCTGGGCCTGGTCGATCAGCTGGGCGGCCTGACCGAGGCCATCGCCAAGGCCAAGGAACTGGCCAAGATCCCGGCCGACGACCCGGTGCGCTTCAAACACTTCCCCAAGCCGCAATCGACCTGGGAGGCGATCTCCGAGATGTTCGGCGTCCAGAGCGAGGCGGCCAAGGCCCTGGTGACCCTGGGCGGCGTCATGGCCGATCCGCAGGCCCAGTCGGTCATGCGCCGCATCGAGGGCGACCGGATGCGCAGCCAGGGCGCGGTGGTCCTGGCCGACCAGCCGATGTTCTGACGGGCCGTGACGATCCATCGCACGCAGCCGTGAGGCGGCGCTCCATTGACCGCGGGGCCCGATGGACCGACATTGCGGCTTCGGCGTTTTTCGGAGCGCCTGAAAGGATGACCCATGTTCCAGCCTGAACGTCTCGCCACTGTCGGCGTCGCCACGCGCCGCCGCCCCAACGGCTTCGTCGCCTCGGTGATGTGGCTGGGCGGCATGATCGCCGCCGTCGCCGCCATGGCTATCGGCGCGGTCCTGGCCGTCTTCACGGCGGCCGCCGTCGCGGTGATCGCCCTGTTCGCCGGAGTTCTGGTCTTCCTGGTCGGCCTGGTGATGCGTGCGCGGCGCAACATGACGCCCCGTCGCCGCTCCGGCGATCCCGACGTGATCGAGGCGCGCAAGGTGGACGGCGCCTGGGTCGCCTATGGCTGGGAACGCGACGGACGCTGAGGCCGTCTGCGTCATGATCGACGTCATCTCGGCGCCTTCGCCGAACTTCGACGCGCGTCGCGGGCCGGCGGACATGCTGGTGCTGCACTATACCGGCATGGAGACGGGCGAGGCGGCGCTGGGTCGGCTGCGCGACCCCGACGCCAAGGTCTCGGCCCATTATCTGGTCGAGGAAGACGGCCGCATCTTCCAGCTGGTCCCCGAGGAACGCCGCGCCTGGCACGCCGGGCGCGGCGTCTGGCAGGGCGAGGACGATTGCAACGCCGCCTCCATCGGCGTGGAGATCGTCAATCCCGGCCACGAATTCGGCTATCGCTCCTTTCCCGACGCCCAGGTCGCGGCGGTCATCGCCCTGATCGGCGCTGTCCGCGAACGCTGGACCATCCCCGACAACCGCGTCATCGCCCATTCCGACCTGGCGCCCGAACGCAAGGAAGACCCCGGCGAACTGTTTCCGTGGAAACGCCTGGCCGAGGCCGGCCACGGCCTGTGGTTCGAACCGGCGCCCGAACGGGTCAAGGCCCTGGGCGGCCTGCTGCAGAAGGGCGATCAGGGGATCGGCGTGGTCGTGCTCCGCGCCGGCCTGCACCGGCTGGGCTACGGCCTGAAACCGGGCGGCGACTATGACGCCGAAACCGAAACCACGGTCCGCGCCTTCCAGCGCCACTGGCGTCAGGATCGCATGGACGGCGTCGCCGACGGCGAAACCCGCGCCCGCCTGGTCGGCCTGCTGCAACTGGCCAGCGCCGAGAGCGTGACGGGCGTTCTGGACTAAAGTTCGCTTCTGTCCTGGAAGGGGCCGAAGACGCGCAGGATCGTCACGGTGCGATTGGTTTCGTCCAACTGGTAAAAGATCCGATGACCTTCAACGGGGCGTTCCCGGATGGTTGGGACATCGCCGTCCGGCCATCGATGGGGCGACAAACGCAGCTCCACCAGCGCCCGATTGATTTTGGCCAGTCGAAGCCGGGCCCGAAGGCCGCTGCCGGGCTGATGCAGCCATCGCCGCACCGCCAGCAGGTCCGAACGCGCTCTCGCGGTGAAGGTGACGGACCAGTCGACGTCCATCAATGAAGGTCGGGCTCTTCCAGATCTTCGCCCGCAGACCAGCGGTCCAGCCATTCCAGGGCGGCGTCGCCGCTCAGGACACGACCCGCGGCGACATCGGCCTGCGCTTCGGCCAGTCGCTCGCGCTGCCAGGCCAGGCGAAGCTCGCGCTGTTCGTCGCTTTCCAGCGTCGGTCTTGAAGCAGGTTCGGCCATGTCCGCGACTGTATCCCATTTCGGGGCCAGACGCATCCGTCGGTTGACCTGCGAAGCGCGGCGGCGCATCTAGCGCGCGCCAGACGGCTGGGCGGTCGCGGCGGGGGCTTGCTCTCGTCGAGGAAAGTCCGGGCTCCACGGTGAAGAGGCGGCGGATAACTTCCGCCCGGGGCGACCCGAGGGATAGCGCCACAGAAAGCAAACCTCCGGCCTCGCGAGGCCGGTAAGGGTGAAAGGGTGGGGTAAGAGCCCACCGCGTCGGCGGCAACGTCGGCGGCATGGCAAGCCCCGCCTGGAGCAAGACCAAATAGGGACATCGCGCGGGTTCGCCTGCGGGGCTCACCGCCTCAGATGTCCGGGTAGGTCGCGAGAACCGGTCAGCAATGGCCGGTCCAGAGGAATGATCGTCGCCGCCCTTCGGGGCGGAACAGAACCCGGCTTACAGGCCGTCTGGCACACTCTTTTTTGGCCTACCGCGCTTCGCGCTGCTTGAGGCCATTAGGTTTGGCCTATCGGCCTTCGGCCTACTTGAGGCCGTGTCCCACTCATCATTCGTCATCCTAGGCCTTGTGCCTAGGATCCAGAGTCCCGGTGTGTCCGCAGGAGTGCGCCTCTCCAAGACCGAGCATATGGGTCCTCGCCACAAGGGCGAGGATGACTAGCGGGGGAGGGCAGCATTTATCCCCGGTTTCAGGCCCCATCGGCCCCCCATCCACAGCCCAGCGCCCGTTAACCCTCTGTGCGCGCAGGCAAGGTTAGAATCCTGCACAGGTTGTGAATACTTACGATGTTCCGTGTATGTTCTCGCGCTTGCGCCGTGGTTAGTCCGCCACAGGTCAAAACATGGTTAAGTATCGTTATCGATCCCATTGAGACCCATTTCATCCCATGCTATCCCATTCCCATGATTTGGGGCTGAGAGGCGGGCGCGGCGGGCGTTCGCCAGGGCATCTAGGGACGGGCCGCAGGGTTCGATTGGGCAGGGCGTGTTTCTCTCGACCTACGAGAAGCAGCTGGACGGCAAGCGCCGTCTCCTCATCCCCAACGACTTCCGCACGACCGAAAATGGCGCCGCCGGCGGCGTCTTCATCTTCCCCTCCATCGAGGCCGACTGCCTGGAAGCGGGCGGCGACCGCCTGTTCGCCGTCTATGCCGAGATGATCGAATCCCTGCCCTTCGGCTCCGAGGAGCGTTCGGCGCTGGAGTGGCAGGTGATGGGCGAGCAGGTGCGCCTGGCCTATGATGCCGGCGGCCGCATCACCCTGCCCGAAGCCCTGTGCGCCGAGGCCGGGCTGGGCGACACCGTCGTCATCGTCGGCCTGAACGACCGCTTCCAGATCTGGTCGCGCGAGAAGTGGGCCGCCCGTCGCGCCGAGCAGCGCGCCCTTGCCAAGGCCGGCATGGCCCAGATCGGCGCCCTGAAACTGGCCGCCCAGATGAAGCTGGCGGGAGGCGGTCAATGATTGACGCCCCTCACGCCCCCGTCCTGCTGGCCGAGGTGATCGAGGCGCTGAAGCCCGGCCCCGGCGATGTGATCATAGACGCCACCTTCGGCGCCGGCGGCTATACCCGCGCCATCCTGAAGACGGGCGCCGAGGTCATCGCGCTCGACCGCGACCCGACGGTCCAGCCGCACGCGGACGCCGTCGCCAACGACTTCCCCGACCGGTTCCAACTGGTCCGCACGCCCTTCTCGGGCCTGGCCCAGGCCTTCGCCGACAGCGGCAAGGCGCGGCTGGACGGCGCCGTCTTCGACATCGGCGTCTCCTCGATGCAGCTGGACCAGGCCGAACGCGGCTTCTCCTTCATGCGCGACGGGCCGCTGGACATGCGCATGTCGGATGAGGGCGAAACCGCCGCCGACATCGTCAACGGCTGGGACCATGGTCCCCTGGCCCATATCTTCAAACTGTATGGCGAGGAGCGTCAGTCGGGCCGCGTGGCTGCCGCCATCCTGCGCCGCCGCGCCGAACAGCCCTTCACCCGCACCCTGGATCTGGCCGAGGTGGTCGAAAAGGCCCTGGGCGGGCGTCGCGGCGCGCCGATCCATCCGGCGACACGGGTGTTCCAGGCGCTGCGTATTACGGTCAACGACGAACTGGGCGAACTGGAGCGCGGGTTGGAGGCGGCCGAGGCGACCCTGGCGCCGGGCGGCCGTCTGGCGGTCGTGACCTTCCATTCGCTGGAAGACCGCATCGTCAAGGCCTTCCTGACCGAGCGGACCGGCAATGCGGCGGCCGGCTCGCGCCACGCTCCCATCGCTGTCGATCCGCGCAAGCCCAGCTTCACCCTGCAGTTCAAGGGCGCGCGGGAGGCAGGCGACGAGGAGCGTTCGACCAATCCCCGCGCCCGCTCGGCCAAGCTGCGGGCCGCCGTCCGCACCTCGGCGCCGGCCTGGGCGCCCTCCGCGCGGAGGATGGCGGCATGACCAGCGCGCCCTTCGCCTACAGCCGTTCGGTCCTCCAGCGTCTGTTCGACTGGAAGATTCGCGGCGTCCGCTGGATCGAGATCATCGGCGTGGCCCTGGTCGCGGTGATGATCGTGTCGGTCTATGCCGCCAAGGCGGCGGCGGCGCGCGAGAGCGCCCGGATCGCCCAGCTGGAGCGAGAAATCCGCGACAACGGCCAGCGGGTCCGCCTGCTGCGCGCCGAGGTCGCCCGGCTGGAACAGCCCGCGCGCCTGGAAAATCTGTCGCGTCAGATCGGCCTGGTTCCGGTCGACGTGCGTCGCCAGGCCCAGGAAGGCCAGCTGACGGAACTGAAACCCGTCCCGGGCGCCAAGCTTGTTCCCGCGCCGGCGCCTGTGCCCGCGCCCGCCGCCGTGGACGACGACGTCGCCGCCGACCCGGAGACGGTCCAGTGAGCGTCCAGGACCATCGCTATCATCGCCCCGCGCCCGGCGTGGACCTGCAGGGCCGACTGTCGCCCTTCTGGCGCTGGACGTCGGAACTGGTCTGGCGGCTGGAGCACGGCTTCGAACGCGCCCGCGCCGATGGCCGGCCGGAAGAGGACACCCGCGTCCGCATCTTCCTGATCCTGATCGTCTTTTCCTGCGTGTTCGCCGGCCTGGCGGTTGGCGCCTCCTACAAGGCCCTGTTCGCCGAGGCCGGGGGGCGTTTCGCCGGCGCCAATCCCAACGCCTTGGTGCGGGGCGACCTGACCGATCGCAACGGCCAGCTGCTGGCGACCAACATCATCCACTACGGCGTCTATATCGACCCGTCCCAGGTCTGGGACCGGGACCTGGCCTATCGCCAGATCCGCGCCGCCCTGCCGCGCGTTTCGGCCACGCGGCTGCGCAAGGTCCTGGACGGCGACCGGCGCCTGATCGTGCTGAACGGCCTGACGCCGCAGGAAAAGGCGGCGGTGCACGACCTCGCCCTGGGCGGCGTGACCTTCGAACCGGAAGACCGCCGCGCCTACCCGCTGGGAACCTCGGCTGTCCACCTGATCGGGGACGCCGACACGGGCGGGCAGGGCGTCTCGGGCGCCGAACTGGCCTTCAACGACGAGATTCGCGCGGCGGGCCAGCGGGGCGAAAGCTTCCCCCTGTCGATCGACCTGCGCGTCCAGGGCGTGCTGGAGAACGAACTGGCCGCCGCCGCCATCAAGGCCCAGGCCAAGGGCGCCGTCGGCATCGTCACCGACGTCCAGACCGGCGAGGTCCTGGGCATGGCCAGCTGGCCCGCCTTCAACCCCGCCACGCGCGGCGCGGCGCCCGACGGCGCGACGCTGAACCGCGCCGTCTCGGCCCACTATGAGATGGGGTCGGTGTTCAAGACCTTCACCGTCGCCGCCGGCCTCGACACCGGCCAGGCGGACATGAACACCCTGTTCGACGCCTCCCAGGCCTTCCAGATCGGCGACCGCAAGATCAAGGACTTCCACGCCCAGAACCGGGTGATGACGCTGGAAGAGGTCTATCTCCACTCGTCCAACATCGGCACTTCGCAGCTGGCCTTGCAGATGGGGCCGAACACCATGCGCGACTATTTCCGCCGCATGGGGCTGCTCGACGCCTCGACCGTCGAGCTGAAAGAGTCGGCCAAGCCGGTCGTGCCGCGCCGCTGGGACAACTCGACCCTGGCCTCGCTGTCGTTCGGCTATGGCATCATGGTGACCCCGGCCCAGGTGATCCAGGCCATGGGCGCCCTGACCAACGGCGGGCGCATGGTGCCGCTCAGCCTGCGCAAGGGCGGCGTGCCCGGCGCCCCGACGCCCCAGGTCGTCACCGAGGAGACCTCGCGCACCATCCTGGACCTGATGCGCCGCAATGTGGTCAAGGGGTCGGGCGGCTTCGCCGATGCGCCGGGCCTGCGCGTCGGGGGCAAGACGGGCTCGGCCAACAAGCTGTTCAACGGCCGCTACAATCCCAGCCACGCGGTCGGCTCCTTCGCGGCGGTCTTCCCGGTCGACGGGCCGATCACCGCCAAACGCTACGCCATCCTGATCGTGATGGACGAGCCGGGCTCCTATCCGAAGACGGGCGCCTATGTGGCGGCCCCGGCGGTGCACAACATCGCCGACCGGATCGCCGGCTTCCTGGGCGTCGAGCGCCAGGCCGACCGCTGGCGCACCGCCACGGGCGAGAAGATTCCCCAGCCCGCCGGGACGGAGGGCGGGCATTGAGCGCGCTCCACCTGTCCGACCTGCTGCGCCGCGACCTGGCCTCCGATCCCGTCATCACCGGCGTCACCGCCGACAGCCGCCAGGTCGCCCCCGGCGCCCTGTTCGTCGCCCTGCCGGGCTCGGCCGCCGACGGCCGCGCCTTCATCCCCCAGGCCCTGGCCAAGGGCGCCGCCGCGGTTCTGGCGCCGGCCGACACGCCCGACAGCGCCGCGCCCGTCCTGGTCACCTCGGGTGACGTGCGCCGGGCCTACGCCATCGCCGCGCGCGGCTTCTACGGCGCCCAGCCCAAGACCTGCGTGGCGGTGACGGGCACCAACGGCAAGACTTCTGTCGCCGCCTTCTGCCGCCAGATCTGGGCGGCGCTGGGCCACAAGTCGGCCAGCATGGGCACCCTGGGCGTCGTCGGCCAGAAGGGCGCCCGGACCTACACCCTGACCGGTCCCGGCCTGACCAGCCCGGACGCCGCCGAGGCCGCGCGCCTGATGGCCGAACTGGCCAGGAAGGACGTCACCCACGTCGCGGTCGAGGCCTCGTCCCACGGCATCGACCAGCGGCGCCTGGACGGGGTGGCGCTGAAGGCGGCGGCCTTCACCAACCTGACCCAGGACCACCTCGATTATCACGGCACGATGGAGGACTATCGCGCCGCCAAGCTGCGCCTGTTCGACGCCCTTCTGCCGCGTGGGCGCACCGCCGTGCTGAACGCCGATTCCGACGCCTATTCCGCCTTCGCCTCGGCCTCGATCATGGCGGGGTTGGGCGTGTTCGGCGTGGGCGAGCGGGGGCGCGACCTGACGCTGATCGGACGCCGCGCCACGCCCGAGGGCCAGCGTCTGACGCTGGACGTGCGCGGCGAGGTGCGCGACATCCTGCTGCCCCTGGCCGGCGCCTTCCAGGCCTCCAACGCCCTGGTCGCGGCAGGTCTGTGCATCGCCGCCGGCGAACGGGCCGACGACGTGGTCGGCGCCCTGGAAGACCTGACGGGCGCGCAAGGCCGCCTTCAGCGCGTGCCCGGCGGCGCCCACGGCGGCGAGGTCTATGTCGACTACGCCCATACGCCGGACGGGCTGGAAACCGTGCTGACCGCCCTTCGTCCCCATGCGGCGGGTCGGCTGATCGTAGTCTTCGGCGCGGGCGGCGACCGGGATCGCGGCAAGCGGCCCCTGATGGGCGGGATCGCCGGGCGTCTGGCCGATGTCGCCATCGTCACCGACGACAATCCGCGCTCGGAAGACCCCGCCGCCATCCGCGCCCAGGTCCGCGCCGGCTGCCCCGGCGCCGTCGAGATCGGCGACCGCCGCGCCGCCATCCAGGCCGCGGTCGAGATGATGCGCGACGGGGATGTGGTGATCATCGCCGGAAAGGGGCATGAACAGGGCCAGATCGTCGGCGGGACGACTCATCCGTTCGACGACGTCACTGTCGCGTCCGAGGCCCTGTCGCTCCATGCCTAACCCTTTTGGGCCTGATACATCCGCCCGCCCGCTCTGGACGGCCGCCGAAGTCGCCGCCGCCACGAACGGCGCGCTCCACGGCGAGGATCGGCCCATCGCCGGCCTGACCTACAACAGCCGCGAGATCGTCCCCGGCGACCTGTTCCTGGCTCTGAAGGGCGCGCGTGACGGCCATGCCTTCGCCGCCGACGCCTTCGCCGCCGGCGCGGCCGCCGCCCTGGTCGAACATGCGGTCGACGGCGGCCCCTATGTCACGGTCGCGGACACGCAACACGGCCTGGAGGCCCTCGGCGTCGCCGCGCGCGATCGGGCGCCCCATGTGAAGCGCGGCGCCGTCACCGGCAGCGTCGGCAAGACCAGCGTCACCCAGGCGATCAAGGCGGGCCTCGACCTCGCCGGACCCGCCCACGGCTCGATCAAGAGCTACAACAACCATATCGGCGTGCCCCTGACCCTGGCGCGGATGCCCGTGGAGACACAGCGCGCCGTGTTCGAGATCGGCATGAACGCGCCGGGCGAGATCGCGCCCCTGTCGCGCATGGTCGCCCCCCACGCCGCCTGCGTCACCACCGTCGGGCCGGTGCATATCGAGGCCTTCGCCGACGGCGAGGCGGGCGTGGCGCGCGAAAAGGCCTCGATCTTCGAGGGGCTGGTCCCAGGCGGCGCGGCGGTGATGAACGGCGATGTCGCCTTCGCCCACGTCCTGTGCGATGCGGGGCGGCGCGTCCAGGCGCGGTGTCTCACCTTCGGAAGCGACGCCGGCCATGACGCCCGCCTGCTGGATTTCCGCCCCGACGCGGAAGGGGCGGCGGTCACGGCCGAACTGTTCGGCCGGCGGATCGACTATCGCCTGGCCCAGTCGGGCGCGCACTGGGGGCTGAACAGCCTGTGCGTCCTGCTGATGCTCGACGCCCTGGACGTGCCGTTGGAAACGGGATTGCAGGCGCTGGCCGGCTTCCAGCCTCTGGCGGGCCGAGGCCAGACGCGGACGGTCAGCCTGTCCGGCGGCGCCTTCACCCTGATCGACGAAAGCTACAACGCCAATCCGCTGTCGATGACGGCGGGGTTCAAGAGCCTGGGCGCCCGGCCCGTCGCCGGACAGGGCCGCCGCGTCGTGGTCCTGACCGACATGCTGGAGCTGGGCGACCAGAGCCGCGCCCTGCACGAAGGCCTGGCCGGACCCATCGCGGCGGCAGGCCTGGACCTTGTCCACGTCGCCGGCCCCCAGATGCGCCATCTCTACGACGCCCTGCCGACCTCGCGCCGGGGTCTGTGGCGCGAGACGGCGGCGGAACTGGCGGCCGAGGCCTCCCTGCTGGCCGCGCCCGGCGACATCGTCATGGTCAAGGGATCGAACGGGTCGAAGGCGTCGCTGGTCGCCAAGGCCCTGGCGAGCCTGGACCTCAAGGATCGCGCCGATGGCGCTCCCTCAAGCAGCGGTGCGCCGCGCGCGCCGCGTTAGGGAACACGCATGTTCTATCTTCTCTATCTCTATTACGCCGACGTCGCGCACCAGTATCCGCTGCTGAACCTGATCCAGTACCAGACGGTGCGGGTCGCGCTGGCGCTGGCGACGGCGGCCATCGTGGCGGTGGCCATGGGCAGCCGCTTCATCAACTGGATTCGCGCCAAACAGGGCCGGGGCCAGCCGATCCGCGACGACGGCCCGGTGTCCCACCTGTCCAAGGTCGGCACCCCCACCATGGGCGGTCTGATGATCCTGGCCGGCATCGGGGTCGCGGTCTTCCTGTGGGGCGACCTGACCAATCCCTATATCTGGATCGTCTCGGGCGTGACGGCGGCCTTCGGCGTGCTGGGCTTCATCGACGACTACGCCAAGGTGACCAAACAGACCTCGGCCGGCCTGACCTCGAAGCAGAAGCTGCTGGCCCAGACGGTGGTCGCGGTGATCGCCGGCGTCCTGACGGTGCTGTGGATGACGCGCTCGCCGACCTCGCCGGGGCTGGAGACGTCGATCGCCTTTCCCTTCTTCAAGGCCGTGCTGCTCAATATCGGCTGGTTCTATGTGGCCTTCGCCGCCTTCACCATCGTCGGCTTCTCCAATGCGGTGAACCTGACCGACGGGCTGGACGGGCTGGCGACCGTGCCGGTGATGATGGCGGCCGGCGCCTTCGGGGTGATCTCCTACCTGGCGGGCAATTTCGTCTTTTCCCAGTATCTTCAGATCCACCATGTGCCGGGTTCGGGCGAACTGGCGATCTTCTGCGCGGCCATGATCGGCGGTGGCGCGGGCTTCCTCTGGTATAACGCCCCGCCGGCCAAGATTTTCATGGGCGACACCGGCTCGCTGGCCCTGGGCGGCGCGCTGGGCGCCATCGCGGTCACGACCAAGCACGAACTGGTGCTGGGCATCGTCGGCGGCCTGTTCGTGATGGAGGCGGCCTCGGTCATGATCCAGGTCGGCTATTACAAGCTGACCAAGAAGCGCATCTTCCTGATGGCGCCGGTCCATCACCATTTCGAAAAGCTGGGCTGGCCGGAATCGACGGTGGTGATCCGGTTCTGGATCATTGCTGGGGCCCTGGCCCTGGTCGGCCTGTCCACGCTGAAGCTGAGATGACCGATCCCTTGCAATCGTCATCCTCGGGCTTGATCCGAGGATCGGGCGCCGGTCGGACCGTGCGTCTGGCCGGTCGCACCGGCGACGGTCCCTCCGATCCTCGGGTCGAGCCCGAGGATGACGGAACGGGATTCGCGGCATGATCCCCGTCCCCGGCTTCGAAGGCAGGCGGGTCGCGGTCTTCGGCCTGGGACGGTCGGGGATCACGGCCGCGCGCGCGCTCAAGGCCGGCGGGGCGTTGCCGGTGCTGTGGGACGACGGCGTCTCGGGCCGGATGCAGGCCGAGGCCGAAGGCTTCGACGTCGAGGACCTGACCGCCGCCGACTGGTCGGATTTCGCCGCCCTGGTCCTGTCGCCGGGCGCGCCCCTGACCCATCCGCGCCCGCATTGGACAGTGGATCGGGCCCACGAGGCGGGCGTGCCCGTCATCGGCGATGTCGAACTGTTCGCCCGCGCCCTGGCGGCCCTTCCCGAGGACGAGCGGCCCCGCGTCGTCGCCGTCACCGGCACGAACGGCAAGTCCACGACGACGGCCCTGATCGGCTGGGTGCTGAAACAGGGCGGGCTGACGGTCCACGTCGGCGGCAACATCGGCGTCGGCGTCCTGGCCCTGCCGGAACCGACGCCGGACGCGGTCTATGTGATCGAGGTGTCGAGCTATCAGCTGGACCTGACCACAAGCTTCGCGCCGGACGTGGCGATCCTGACGAACGTATCGCCCGACCATCTGGACCGTCACGGCGGCATGGCGGGCTATGTCGCGGCCAAGCGGCGGATATTCCAGGCGCAGGGGCCGGACGCCGTGGCGCTGGTGGGCGTGGACGAGGATTGGGGGCGGGACATCGCGCGTGATCTGGCTTCACGCGTTTTGACCATTTCCTCTTCCGCTCATCCCGGCGAAAGCCGGGACCCAGTGTTTTCGCCAGGACACGATGCGGGGGATCAGCGTCCTGCCGCATCTCCACCGCTGGAACGCCCAAAGGACTGGGTCCCGGCTTTCGCCGGGATGAGCGGGATTGAAGTCCGATCAGGGCTCATACAGTCGCAAGGCGCGATCTTGGCCGACCTCGCCGCCGCCCGCTCTCTCCCCGGGCGCCACAACGCCCAGAACGCCGCCTTCGCCTACGCCGCCGCCCGCGCGCTGGGCGTGTCGCACGAGGCGGCGGTCGAGGGCCTCGTGACCTTCCCCGGCCTGACCCACCGGATGGAGAGCGTCGGCCATATCGGCCCGGTCCGCTTCATCAACGATTCCAAGGCCACCAACGCCGACGCCGCGCGCCAAGCCCTGTCGTCCTATCCCTCCGTCTTCTGGATCGCCGGCGGCGTGCCCAAGGCGGGCGGCATACACGCCCTCGCCGACCTCTTCCCCCGCGTGACCAGGGCCTATCTGATCGGCGAGGCGGCGGACGCCTTCGCCGTCGCCCTGGGCGACACGCCCCATGTCGTCTCGCGCACGCTGGAGGCCGCCGTCGCCGCCGCCGCCCATGACGCCCAGATCGCCGGCGGCGACCGCATCGTCCTCTTGTCGCCCGCCTGCGCCAGCTTCGACCAGTTCCCCGATTTCGAGGCGCGCGGCGAGGCGTTCCGCGCCGCCGTGCTGGCCCTCGGCGCCGTCCCGGAGGACAAGGCATGACCGCGCCCTACACCCCCGCCTTCTCCCGCAACGACCAGAGCCATGTGGCCCAGTGGTTCTGGACCGTCGACCGCGGCCTTCTGGGCGCGGCCCTGGCGCTGATGGGGCTGGGCGTGGCGCTCAGCTTCGCCTCCAGCCCGGCGGCCATCCTGGCCGATGAATCGATCACCGACCCCTTCCACTATTCCTGGCGGATGATGGTGTTCGCGGGCGTGGGCCTGACCGTCATGCTGACCACCTCGCTGATGTCGCCGCGCGGGGTGCGGCGGATCGCGGTCCTGGCCCTGTTCGGCGCCATAGTGATCATGGCCGCGCTGCCGTTCATCGGCGACACGGTGAAGGGCGCCGCCCGCTGGGTGAACCTGGGGCCGTTCAGCCTCCAGCCGTCCGAGTTCGCCAAGCCCGGCCTGATCGTCTTCGCCGCCTGGATGTTCGCCGAGGCGCAGAAGGGCCAGGGCGTGCCCGGCGTCACCATCGCCTTCGGATTCTACGCCCTGACCGTCTGCCTGCTGCTGATCCAGCCGGACATCGGCCAGACCCTGCTGATCACCACCACCTTCATGGCCGTCTTCTTCATGGCCGGGGTGCCGTTCAAATGGATGGCGGTCCTGGCCAGCCTGGGCATGGCGGGTCTGGTGTCGCTCTATTTCGTCTTCGGCCACATGCGCGACCGCCTCAGCCGCTTCTTCTCGCCCGAGACCACCGACACCCATCAGATCGACAGCGCGTCCGAGGCCATCCGCGCGGGCGGCCTGGTCGGGCGCGGCGTGGGCGAGGGGGTGATGAAGCGCCATGTGCCCGACCTGCACACCGACTTCATCTATTCGGTCGGCGCCGAGGAGTTCGGCCTGGTGCTCAGTCTGATCATGATCGGCCTTTACGCCTTCATCGTCATCCGGGGGATGCGGCGGGCGATGAAGCTGACCGATCCGTTCGAACAGACGGCGGCGGCGGGCCTGTTCATGCTGATCGGGCTCCAGGCCTGCATCAATGTGGCGGTGAACCTGAACCTGATCCCGACCAAGGGCATGACCCTGCCCTTCATCAGCTATGGCGGTTCGTCCATGCTGGCCATGTGCCTGACCATGGGCTTCGCCCTGGCCCTGACGCGCCGCCGCCCCGGCGCCTACGAGCCGGGCGCCAATCTGCCGGGACGCCGTCGGCGGCTGATCTGATCACGCCATTTCCACCGTCGTCATCCTCGGGCTCGACCCGAGGATCGGACCATCCACCGCATTGCGCCAGAATGCACAATTCGCTCCGCCCCCGATCCTCGGGTCGAGCCCGAGGATGACGGAAGGGAGGGCAAGCGGCTGCGGCCAGGTTTGGTCCCCGTAGCGCTTTTCGAAACGAAAACCCGAATAAGATCAACGTCCTGATCCAGACGCCCCGCCGTCTTCCTACCACGCCCCAAAACCGTGCGATCATATTCCAATGCCCACCATCGTCATCCTCGGGCTCGACCCGAGGATGACGATGGTGGCGATGATGAAGGATGAGGAGGGGGCGACGCCGATTTCAGACTATTCAGACGATTCAGACTCTCTTTTTTCCGCCCCGCCGTCCGGATTTCAGACGATTCAGACTATTCAGACGGTGTTTTTCGGAGACCCCCATGACCAAGCTCTGCGTCGTCGCCGCCGGCGGCACCGGCGGCCACATGTTCCCGGCCGAGGCGCTGGCCCGCGAACTGGCGGCGCGGGGCTGGCGCGTGGTGCTGGCGACCGACCGGCGCGGCGAGCAATACGCCCACGCCTTTCCGGCCGAGGAACGACTGGCGCTCGACGCCGCGACCGGCTCGGGCCCGCTGGGGCTGGTCAAGGCGGGCGTCGCCATCTTCAAGGGCGTGATGCAGGCGCGCGCCGCCTTCGACCGTCTGGGCGCCGACGTGGTCGTGGGCTTCGGCGGCTATCCGTCGGCCCCGGCCCTGGTCGCCGCCGTCGTCTCGCGGCGGCCCACCGTCATCCATGAGCAGAACGCGGTCCTGGGCCGCACCAACCGCATCCTGGCGCCCTATGTGAACCAGGTCGCCTCGTCCTTTCCCACGCTGGAGCGGGCGTCGGCCAGGGTGCAGGGCCGCTCGCACGTCGTCGGCAGCCCGGTGCGCGCCGACATCCGCGCCCTGTTCGAGCGCCCCTACGCCGCGCCCGCCGCCGAAGGCCCGATCCATTTGCTGGTGACCGGCGGCAGCCAGGGCGCCCGCATCCTGTCCGAGACCACGCCCCGCGCCCTGGCCGCCCTGCCCGAGGCGATCCGCCGCCGCCTGAAGGTGCAGCAGCAGTCCCGCCCCGAGACGTTGGAGGCCGCGCGCCAGATCTATCTCGAAGCCGGGATCGCGGCCGAGGTCGCCCCCTTCTTCCGCGACATGGCCGACCGGCTGTCGCGGGCGCACCTCGTCGTCGGCCGCTCGGGCGCCTCGACCTGCGCCGAGCTTGCGGTCGCGGCCCTGCCGTCGATCCTGATCCCGCTCAAGATCGCCACCGACGACCACCAGCGCCTGAACGCCAGGGCCCTGGCCGACGCCGGCGCCGCCGAGATCATTCTGGAAGACGAGGTGACGGTCGATCGCCTGACCACGGCCCTGGACGGCCTGCTGTCCGACCCCGCGCGCCTGTCGGCCATGTCCGCAGCCGCCCGTTCGGTCGCCATCCCCGACGCCGCCCAGCGCCTGGCCGACCTGGTCGAGGCGACGGCGGGACGCGCATAGGCAGGGTTCCTCCCTCCCCCGCAGGGGGAGGGAGGTCGAGCGCAGCGAGACCGGGTGGGGGCGGCAAGGCGAACCATCACCGTTTTGCGGCGCTTGAGACATCGCGGACCCTCCCCACCCGGCCTCGCCTTCGGCTCAGCCACCCTCCCCGGACGGGGAGGGTGGCGGTCACGTCAACCGCCGCGCTTCTCGTGCGTTAGGAAGCCATGTCTCCCGAAATCATCGCCCTGACCCGACAGGTCCACGACCTCTGGCGCCAGTTCGCCTGGCTCCCGGAATGGGCGGTCGTCGCCCTGGTTCTGCTGGTCTTTGTCGGCGGCGGCTGGTTGACGCATAGGGTCGCCTTCGCCGTCCTGCGGCGGATCGTGAAGAACAAGGACGTCTTCTGGCGCGGCGTCGTCGAGCGGGCGCGGATCAAGCTGCGCGTGCTGATCATCATCATCGGCGTGGGCATCGGGATCACCGTCTCGCCGATGGACCCGGCGCCGTCGGCGGACATCCGCGCCGTGCTGCTGTTCCTGTTCATCCTGACCCTGGGGTGGCTGGCGTCGGGGGTGCTCGACATGTGGTCGGTGATGCACCTGAAGCGCTACAACATCTCGGTCGAGGACAACCTGCTGGCCCGCAAGCACCTGACCCAGACCCGCATCCTGCAGCGGGTGGCCAAGGTGATCCTGTTCATCGTCACCGTGGGCCTGGCCCTGATGACCATCGCCGGCTTCCGCCAGTGGGGCGTCAGCCTGCTGGCCTCGGCGGGGGTGGTCGGCATCATCGCCGGCCTGGCGCTGCAGCCGATCCTGACCAATATGGTCGCCGGCATCCAGATCGCCCTGACCCAGCCCATCCGCATCGACGACGCCGTCATCGTCGAGGGCGAGTGGGGCAATGTGGAGGAGATCACCTCCACCTACGTCGTGGTCAAGCTGTGGGACTGGCGGCGCATGGTGCTGCCGCTCAGCTACTTCATCACCACGCCCTTCCAGAACTGGACGCGCGAGAACGCCCGCCTGATCGGCTCGGCCTTCTTCTACGTCGACTACGAGGCCCCGATCGACAAGCTGCGCACGGCCTATGAGGCCATCGTGCGCGCGTCGAAACACTGGGATGGCGACGTCCAGGTGATGCAGGTCACCGACATCACCGAGCGCGTCCTCCAGGTCCGCTGCCTGGCCAGCGCCCGCTCCGCCCCCGTCGCCTTCGACCTGCGCTGCGAGATCCGCGAGAAGCTGATGGCCTTCATGCGCGACGAATGCCCCGAGGCCCTCCCGCGCGACCGCCTGGAATGGGGGCAGGACGCAGCTAATCTCCCTCCCCGGGACGGGGAGGGGGGCCGCGCAGCGGCCGGGTGGGGGCGGCCGCCTCCAACTCGCGAAGGATGAAGTCCACCACGTCGGAACAACGATCGCGGATCGAGGTCGCCGGATACGCAGCGTCTTCAACCCCGAGGCCGCCATGACGGCGTCGCGGCGCGCGTCCCGTCTGGGCCGCCCCCACCCGGTCTCGCTACGCTCGACCACCCTCCCCTGAAGGGGAGGGAGAGGCAAGTGGCCTAATCCACAAGGGCGGACTGGCCGCGTTGGATGGCTTGCTCCAGCGACAGGACGTTCGCAGGAGGCTGATCGCCGCACGCCACCGCCAGCAGTTCCGCTGCGTCCCCGCCGGGGGCGGCGTCATAAGCCGGGGCGGGATCGGGCATCGCCGGGCCCTCGACGCCGTCGGCGCGCAAGGAGGCGAAGTCCAGCCGGTCCGCCGTCCCCGCCTTGCAGTCGAACGCCCACCGCGACCAGCCGCCGACATAGAGGACCTCGCCGACATGAAAGCCCTGTTCCGCGACCTGCAGGCTCCGCGTACGGGCGACGTCGCCCTCGCGTTCGATGGAGGCGACGTCCGCGAACTGGGCGAAGCGGCCTACGCCCGTCTCCACCAGTCGCGGATCGGCCAGGGCCAGCAGCAGGGCGATCATGCGACCAGCGTCTCGGCCTGGTGCAGGTCCACGCTGACCAGTTGGCTCATGCCGCGCTCGGGCATGGTGACGCCGTACAGGCGGTCCATGCGGCTCATGGTCACCGGGTTGTGGGTGATGACGATGAAGCGGGTGTCGGTGCGCTTGCGCATCTCGTCCAGCATCCGGCAGAAGCGGTCGACGTTGGCGTCGTCCAGCGGGGCGTCCACCTCGTCCAGCACGCAGACGGGCGCGGGGTTGGCCAGAAAGACGCCGAAGATCAGGGCCGCCGCCGTCAGGGCCTGCTCGCCGCCCGACATCAGGCTCATGACCGACAGCCGCTTGCCTGGCGGGCAGGCGTAGATCTCCAGCCCCGCCTCCAGCGGATCGTCGCTCTCGACCAGCTTCAGCTCCGCCTGGCCGCCGCCGAACAGGGCCTCGAACAGGCTCTTGAAGTTGTCGTTGATGACGTCGAACGCCGCCACCAGCCGTTCGCGACCCTCGGCGTTCAGCTCGTCGATGCCATCCCGCAGCTTGGCGATCGCCTGGGTCAGGTCGATGCGCTCGGTCTTCATGCTGTTCAGGCGGTCGCCGTATTCCACCGCCTCGTCTTCGGCGCGCAGGTTGACCGCGCCAAGGGCCTCGCGCTCGCGCTCAAGGCCGTAGAGCAGGCTCTCGGCGCCGGCGGCGTCGGGCGGGCGGGCGATGGCGTCGTCGGTCAGCTTCCGGCCCAGGTCTTCGGGCGACATCTGGGCCGTCTCGCGCACGGTCGCCTCGGCCTCGGCCAGCTTGTCGGCGGCGGCCTCGGCGCGGGCGGCGAGTCCTGCGCGGGCCTCGCGCGCCTGCGAGGCGGCGGCTTCTGCGGCGCGGGCGGCGCGGTCGGCCTCGGCGGCGTCGGCGTCGGCCAGGGCCATGGTGTCGGACGAGGCCTGTTTGCGCTGCTCGGCGGCGGTCAGCGTGTCCAGCAGCCTGCCGCGCTGTTCGGCGAAACCCTGGGGCGCGACCTCGGCCTGTGACAGCTGCGCGGCCGCGCGCTCGGCGTCCTTGGCCAGCGCGGCGACGCGGGCGGCGCTGTCCCTGGACCGGGCGACCCAGCCGTCGCGGGCGCGGGTCAGGCCGGTCAGGCGCTGCTCGCGGCCCTGGCGGTCCCGGGCCTCGGCGTCGCGGTCCGAACGGGCGGTCTGGGCGGCGGCGCGGGCCGCGTCGGCCGTGGCGCGGGCGGCGAGAAGATCGTCGCGCAGGCCCGCCAGGGTCTCCGACGGGGCCTCGACCGACTGGGCGGCGTCGAGCGTGGCCTTCGCCTCAGCCACTTCGGCGTCGAGGCGGGCCACGGTGTCGTCCAGGGCCTGGGCGCGGGCTTCGCGGCGTGCCTGGTCGCGGGCCAGGGTCTCGACCCGGTCGCGGGCGGCGGTCACAGCCTTGTCGGCGGCGAAGGGCCTCAGGCGGGCGGCCTTGACCGTCTCCTCGGCGGCGCGGAAGGCGTCGGTCGCGGCCTTCTGCTGGGCTTGCGCGGCCTCGAGCGCGGGCTTGCCCCTGTCGATCTCGGCTTCCAGTTCGGCCAGGCGGGTGCGCTGGGCCAGGCGGACGGCGGCGGGACGCGGAGCCTCGGCGCGGCTGACGAAACCGTCCCAGCGATAGAGGTCGCCCTCGACCGTCACCAGGCGGGCGCCTGGAGGCAGAACCGGAGCCAGCCGGGGGGCGTCGGCCTTGGGCGCGACGCCGCACAGGGCCAGGCGCGGGACCAACTGATCCGGCGCCTGCACATGGGCCGAGAGGGGCGCGACCCCGGCGGGCCATGCGGGCGTGGGCGCCTCGGCCCCGCCCCAGTAGGCGGCGGCGCGGGCGTCCAGCGCGGCGTCGAGGTCGTCGCCGAGGGCGGCGGCCAGCGCCGCCTCATAGCCCTTGTCGGCGCGGACCTGGTCGAGTGCGGGGGGGTGGTCGCGCTTGCCGGTGACCAGCAGTTGCGCCAGGCCGCGCGCCTCGGTCTGGAGGCGGCCCAGCCGGTCCTCGGCCTCGCGGGCGGCGGTGCGGGCCTCCTGCTCGGCGCGGGCCAGGTCGCCGCGTTTCGCCTCGGCCGCCTCGACGGCTTCGCGGGCGGCGGCGAGGTCGGCTTGCGCGGCTTCCAGCGCCTGACGGGCGGCTTCCAGTTCGGGCGTTTCCAGCGGCCCGAGCGCCTCGCGTTCGCGCCTGGCCTGTTCGAACTGGCCGGTGACGCGGGCCAGACGGGCCTCGGCGTCGCGCTTTCGGGCCGTCTCGGCGTTGGCGCGGGCCTCGACGGCGGCGAGGGTTCCGGCCAGGCGCTCGACCTCGGCGTCGGCGGCCTTGCGGGCGTCCTCGGCGGCGGCCAGCGCCTTGTCCAGTTCGGGGCCGCGCTCGGGCGCCGCGGCGATCTCGGCCTGGAGCCGGGTCAGTTCGTGGTCGAGCCGGTCCAGTTCGCGCCGGGCGTCGGCGGCCATGGCCTCTTCGCGCGCGGCGTCGGCGGCGATGCGGGCCGTCTCGGCCTTGAGCCGATCGACCTCGGCGCGGGCGGCCTGTTCGGCCATGTCGAGCCGGTCACGCTCCAGGCTGGCGCGGTGCAGCAGGGCCGAGGCCACCGCGTCCTCCTCGCGCGCGGGCTTCAGCGCCTCCTGCGCGGCCAGGGCGGCGGTCTGGGCGGCGGCTGCGGCGGTCGTGGTTTCGGCCACGGCGCGGTCGGCGTCGCGCAACTCCTCGGCGGCGGCTTCGGCGGTCAGCTTGGCGTCGTTCCAGCGGACGAACAGCAGGGCGGCCTGCAGGGCGCGGATCTCGGCGGAGATTTTCTTGTACTTCTCGGCCTGGCGGGCTTCGCGCTTCAGGCGGTTGAGCGCCGTCTCCAGTTCGCGGCCGATGTCGTCGAGGCGTTCCAGATTGGCCTCGGCGGCCTTCAGGCGCAGTTCGGCCTCGTGCCTGCGGGTGTGCAGGCCGGCGACGCCGCCGGCCTCCTCCAGGATGCGGCGGCGGTTCTGGGGCTTGGCGGCGATCAATTCGCTGATCTGGCCCTGGCGCACCAGGGCGGGGGAGTTGGCGCCGGTCGAGGCGTCGGCGAACAGCAGCTGGACGTCGCGGGCGCGCACCTCCTTGCCGTTGATGCGATAGGTCGAGCCCTGGCCCCGGTCGATACGGCGCGACACTTCCAGCACGGGCGCGTCGGTGAAGGGCTGGGGCGCACGGCGCTGCGCATTGTCGATGGTCAGGCTGACCTCGGCGTGGCTGCGCGGAGGGCGGCCCGCCGCGCCGGCGAAGATGACGTCGTCCATGCCCTGGCCGCGCATGGCCTTGGCCGAGTTGGCGCCCATGACCCAGCGCAGGCTTTCCAGCACGTTCGACTTGCCGCAGCCGTTGGGGCCGACGACGCCGGTCAGGCCGGATTCGATGTGCACCTCCGCCGGGTCGACGAACGACTTGAAGCCGACGAGCCGGAGGCGCTGGAACTGCATCGCCTTAGAGGGTCACCGGTGCAGCAGCGGGTCGATGGCGGCCGAGAGGGCCTCCAGCGAATGGTCGGCGACGAGCACGCCGTTGACGAAGAAGGTGGGCGTGCCGGTCACGCCGGCGGCCTGGGCGCCGGCGATCTGGGCCTCAACCTCGGCGTGGGTGGACGGGGCGTCGAGGCAGGTCTCGATTTCGGCGCGCGTCCTGCCGCTGGCGGCGACGCCCGCGGCGAACCAGGGTTGGATCCCGGTCGTTTGCAGGCCCGCCTGATCGCGCATGAAGGCGGCGGCGACGTCGAAATACCGATCCGGCGCGGCGCACAGGGCGACGGCGGCCGCGGCGGCGGCGATGTTGGCCGGGGCGGTCGGCAGGTTGCGGTGGACCAGCCGGACCTTGCCCGTGTCGATGTATTTGGCCTTGAACGCCGGCAGGACCGCGTTGTGGAAGTCCGCGCAGTGCGGGCAGGTGAAGGAGGCGTATTCGATCACCGTGACCGGCGCGTCCGCCCGGCCCAGCACGTGATCCTGGGCCGTCACGGAGGGCGGCTCGGCGGCGAAGGTCGGGGCCGCGCCCAGGATCGGAGTCAGGGCGGCGGCCAGGAACGACAGGGCGAGGAGAACGCGGCGGATCATCTGACGGTTACTTGGCCAGGGCCGCGTCGATGGCGGTCGACAGATCGGCCAGGCTGGCGCCCTCGCCGCCGGGCGAGATCACCTGGACGTCGTTGACGTAGAAGGCCGGGGTGCCGCTGACGCCCTGGGCGCGGGCGGCCTGGACGCGTTTCTCCATGGCGGCGACGGCGTCCTTGTCGGTCACGCACTGGTTGAACTGCTCCTCGGACAGGCCGGCGGCTTGAGCGGTCCGCAGCAGCCAGTCGCGCGGCGAGGAGGTGATCATCTCCTGCTGGGTCCGCATCAGCTGGTGGACCACGTCGAAATACTTGTCCGGACCGGCGCAGCGGGCGACCAGGAAGCCGGCCGTGGCGGCGTCGACGGGCGGGGTCGGCAGTTCGCGGAAGACGTAACGGACCTTGCCCGTGTCGATGTATTTGGCCTTGAAGGCCGGATAGGTGTGCTCCTGCCACAGGGCGCAGTGGGGGCAGGTGACCGAGGCGTATTCGACCACGGTGACCTTGGCGCCTTCGGCGGCGCCCTGGGCCATGTCGCCCTCGGCCGCGCCCTTGGCGCCGCCGCCGCAGGCGGCCAGGGCCATGGTCGCCATGGCGGCGCCGGTGATCGCCGCGCGGCGGCTCATGCGGGCGAAGCGGGATTCAGTCGGGGCCATGTGACTTCCTTGATCGGAGCGTTGCCGGATGATCGCGCGATTCCCCCGGAACCGCGTAACCCTGAACTAGTCGAGAACAGGTGCGGCGAAGTTTTGTCAATCGTGACTGTTTGAACGCGACATCGTCGCGCGGCCCAGCTTGGCCAGGGCGGCCCGCAGTTCGTCGGGCGCGGAGGCGATGGAGGCGGCCAGATCGGCCTCGGCGGCGGCGGACAGGGGCGGGGGCGGCGGCGCGCGCTTGGGGCGTTCGGCCGCCTTGACCGGCGGCTTGACCGGCCCCTGGGCGATGCGGAGCTTGCCGACGGTTCCGTCGCCGAGGAACAGGTTGACCTTGGACAGGATGTCCTGGGACTCGTGCTGGACCAGCAGGGCGGCGGCGCTGACCACGCGCAGCTCCAGAATGCCGGGCTGGCCGGCGCGCCCCTTGATGATGTTCTTGGGCGCGGTGATCCGGGCCAGCCGTTCGCCGACGATCTCGGTCCACAAGGGCTCCAGGGCGCTGGCGCCGCGTCCGAACTGGGCGTCCAGCTTCTTGATCAGGGGCGTCAGGGCCTTGCCGGCGCGGGGCGCGACGCGCGGGGCCGGGCGGGTGCGGCGGCGAGACAGGATCTCGCGGACCTCGGCGTCTGTGGGCAGGGCGCGGCGCATGAGGCTATATAGCCTGGCCGATGACCTCCGTCTCTCCCCCCAAATCTCCCAACGTCGCCCTGATCCGATCCGAACTGCTGGCCTGGTACGACGCCCATGCGCGCAGCCTGCCGTGGCGGGCGGCCGTGGGCGCCGCACGGACCGAGCCCTATCGCGTGTGGCTGTCGGAGGTGATGCTGCAGCAGACGACGACGCCGCACGCCACGCCCTATTTCCTGAACTTCACCGCGCGCTGGCCGACGGTGTCGGACCTGGCGGCGGCGCCGGATGCGGAGGTCATGGCGGCCTGGGCGGGGCTGGGCTACTACGCCCGAGCCCGGAACCTGCTGGCCTGCGCGCGGGCGGTGGCGGGCGAACATGGCGGGGTCTTTCCCGATACGGAGGCGGGACTGCTGGCCCTGCCGGGGGTGGGCGCCTATACCGCCGCCGCCGTCGCCGCCATCGCCTTCGACCGGGCCGCCAATGTGGTGGACGGCAATGTCGAGCGGGTCATGGCGCGGCTGTTCGCAGTCGAGACGCCGGTCCCGGCGGCCAGGCCCGAGCTAAGGCGGCTGGCGGCGCGGTTCGTCGGCGACGAAAGGCCAGGAGATTGGGCCCAGGCGCTGATGGACCTGGGGGCGACGGTATGCCGGCCTAGGTCGCCGGCCTGCGGGATTTGTCCCGTGTCTGGGGAATGCCTGGCCTTCGCAGAGGGACGGCCCGAACGCTATCCGGTCAAGGCGAAGAAGGCGGAACGGCCCCAGCGGCGGGGCGTGGCCTATGTGCTGTTCGACGGACGGGGGCGGGTCGCGGTCGAGACGCGCCCGGACAAGGGGCTGCTGGGCGGGATGCTGGGCCTGCCGACCAGCGGCTGGACCACCGCAGAGCTGGAAGACAGACCGCCGGTCGCGGCGGACTGGCGCGACGCCGGGGCGGTGGAGCATGTCTTCACCCACTTCGGCCTGACGCTGTCGGTGCGGGTCGCCGGGGGCGACGCGCCGGACGGCTGGCGCTGGATGGCGGTCGGCGAGGCGCGCGCCGCCCTGCCGACGGTCTTCGCCAAGGCGCTGGACCGCGGGCTAGCGTCCGATCTTTTTTTGTAGTAACAAATAATCGTGCAGATCACCTTTGATCCCCACAAGCGTGACCGGACGCTGGAGGAGCGGGGGCTGGATTTCGCCTGGGCGGCCCAGGTGTTCGCGGATGATCACCTGACCTTTCCGGACGAGCGGCGAGACTACGGCGAGGCGCGCTTCGTCAGTGTCGGGCGTCTGGCGGGTCGAATGGTGGTTCTGGTCTGGACGCCGCGCGGCGACGCCCGGCATGTGATTTCGATGAGGAAAGCCAATGAGCGGGAACAGAGACGTTTCGAAGACCGCCTGGGTTGACCCGGACGACGCGCCCGAACTGGACGACGCCTGGTTCGAGAAGGCCGATCATTATCGGGGCGAAGCCCTGGTGCGGCGGGGGCGGCCGCAGGGCTCGGACAAGGTTTCGACCACGATCCGTTTCGATGCGGACGTGCTGGAAGCGTTCAAGAAGGATGGTCCGGGGTGGCAGACCCGGATGAATGAGGCCTTGCGCGACTGGCTGACTCGGCGTTCCGCCGCTTAACGCAGGGTGCGGACTTCGATCCTGCCCTGCTTGTGGCGGGGGATGACGACGGCGCGGCCGTCGATCCGGCGGATGTTCAGGTCCACGACGGACTGGCCGATCTCCAGCCCCGTGATCTTGAGCCGTTCCAGGCCCCCCGGCAGGACCGGGTCGGCCAGATCGACGGTTCCCGCGAAGGCGTCGATGGACAGGCCCAGCGACGCCTGAAGCATCAGGAAGACCGATCCCGCCGCCCAGGCCTGGGGCAGGCAGGCGACCGGATAGGCGATGGGCGGCTCGCCCGGCTCGCGCGGGAAGCCGCAGAACAGCTCGGGCAGGCGCAGGTGGAAATGGGCGGCGGCGGCGTAGATCTCGGCCAGGATCTCGGCGACGGCGTCGCGTTCGCCATATCCGGCCATGCCCGCGGCGGCCATGGCGGTGTCGTGGGGCCAGACCGAGCCGTTGTGATAGCTCATCGGATTGAACCGGGCCTGGCCCAGCTCCAGGGTGCGGATGCCCCAGCCGGTTCGGAACTCGGCGGTCAGCAGGCGTTTGGTCACCTGGCGCGCGCGCTCGGGCGAGGGCAGGCCGGTGAACAGAAGATGGCCGGCGTTGGAGGCGATGGCGCGGCACTGCTGGCCGTCGCCGTCCAGGGCCACGGCGTAGAAGCCCTCGTCCTCCATCCAGTAGAGATCCTCGACCAGGGCGCGGACCTGTTCGGCGCGCATCCGCCATTCCGGGGCGCGGTCGTCGTGAAGGCGCTCGCCCAGATCGGCCAGGGCGCCCCAGGCGGCGAAGGCGTAGCCCTGGACCTCAAGAAGGGCGATCGGCCCCTTGGGAAAGCGGCCGTCGGCGTGGAAGATGGAGTCCTCGGAGTCCTTCCAGCCCTGGTTGGACAGGCCGGTGTCGGCCCCGCGCTGATAGTCGATCAGGCCGTCGCCGTTGCTGTCGCCATAGTCGCGCATCCAGTTCGCGGCGGCGATCAGATTGGGCCACAGCGCGCGGATCAGGTCCAGGTCGCCAGTCCGCCGGGCGTAGGCGCCGGCCAGGGCCACGAACAGGCAGGTGGTGTCGACGCCGCCGTAATAGAGGCCGAAGGGCACCTCGTGCAGGGCGCTCATCTCGCCGCCGCGCGTCTCATGCATGATCTTGCCGGGCTGGCTGTCCTGGAACAGCGAGGTCTCGGTCGCCTGGCGGCTGGCCAGATAGGTCAGTACGCCCTTGGCCAGGGACGGGTCCAGCCACAGCATCTGCCAGGCGGCGATGATGCCGTCGCGTCCGAACGGCGTCGAGAACCAGGGCGTGCCGGCGTAGGGGTAGGGACCGGTCGGCAGGTCGGTGGTCAACAGCGCCATGTCGGCGCGCGACTGGTCCAGCCAGTCGTTGAAGCGCGGGCTGCGCGGGCCGCGCACCGAGGCGCCGCGACGGCGCTTGGCGCGCATCGCCAGCCGGGCCTGGACCGCGTTCTGGCGCCAGCGGTCGGCGTCCGGCGCCTCGCAGGCGTTGACGCCGCATTCGATGAACAGGTCCATCGACCGGCCCTTGGGCAGGCTGAACATGAACTCGGCGCGCTGGTGGGTCAGGCGGGCCGGGGGTTCGGAAAAGGCCAGGCAGCTGGAACGATCGACCTCGTCCAGGCCGGTGTAGCGGAAGGTGACGCGGCGGCCGTCCATGGTCGGGGCGTGGATGGTCCCGCGCCTGGCCCGGGGCGTGCCGCGCACCTGGAAGATGTCGAAGAAGTCCACCCCGAAATCGAAGGCCAGCGGCAGCAGGATGTCCTCGACGCCGTGATTGACCATGCGGACCCGCTCGAACATCCGCCGTCCCCACAGGAAGCGGCGGCGCTCGATGTGCAGCACCCCGGCAGGGGCTGACCGCCCGCCCATCGGGGGCAGGGGGCGATTGGTGGTGTGGCAGGAGAAGAAGACGTTGTCCTGACTGACGCCCGAGGACAGCCGCGACGGCTTGGCCTGGCCCACGGTCATGACCCAGCGCGACAGGACGCGGGTGTCGTTGGAGAACAGGCCGTCGGCCCCGCCCTTCATGTCGCCCCAGCCGTCGGCGACCAGGAAGGCGTCGCCTTCCTTCAGCGCGATCAGCTGTTCCAGGCCGGAAGCCTCGACGGTTTCGGCGGCGGTCAGCTGGGTGGAATAGGCGTCGTCCATCAGGTCTCTTCCCCTGTCTTGAGGCCTTGGCCGAACGTCCCATCCAAATGCGGCGCTGAAGGGCCGCTTGGATGGGAAATGAAACAGGCGACAGAGGGTTCAACGCCTTTATGTACGTTTTCGTCCGTCGGTCATCTTCGGGCGAGACCCAAGGGCGGCAGGAAGGCTCACGCGCGGACCGCGAAGCTCCGGTCTTCGTCGCGGGCCCGCAACGGGGTGACCACGTTCGGAAGGGGCGTCTCGGCGAAGGGGCGGCGCACCAGAAGGTCGCCATAGACGTCCAGATAACGCCGCGCCATGGCGGCGGCCGAGAACCGCAGGTCGAAGCGGTCGCGCACGGCCGCCCGATCCAGCAGATGCACCCGGTCGGCGGCGGCGATGGCCTGTTCCATCGTATCGACCAGGAAGCCGGTGGCGCCGTCCTCGACGATCTCGGGCGTGGAGCCGCAGCGGAAGGCCACGACCGGGGTTCCGCAGGCCATGGCCTCGATCATCACCAGGCCGAAGGGCTCGGGCCAGTCGATGGGGAACAGCAGGGCGTCTGCGCCGCCCAGGAAGGCGGACTTCTGGTGGTCGCCGATCTCGCCGATGAACTCGATCAGGGGATTGCCCTCGATCAGGGGGCGGATGGTCTCCTCCCAATACAGCTTGTCGGCGGCGTCCACCTTGGCGGCGATCTTCAGGCGGCGGCCCAGCTTCGTGGCGATCTCGATGGCGCGGTCGGGCCGCTTCTCGGGCGAGATGCGGCCGAGGAAGGCGAGATAGCCCTGCGACTTCGGCGAGAAGACATATTGGTCGCCGGGCATGCCGTGATGGACGGTGGCTTTCCAGTTGGCGAAGTGCAGCGGCCGGCGCTGGTCGTCGGAAATCGACACCAGGCCGAACTGGCTCCAGCGGCGATAGACGCCGGCCAGGTCCTTCATGTCCAGGCGCCCGTGCAGGGTGGTGACCGTCTTGTCCGCCCACTGCTGGAACAGGGGGAAGTGGATCATGTCGGTATGGAAGTGGATGATGTCGAAGTCGTCGGCGCGGTCCAGCACCTCGCCCAGCATGGACATGTGGGCGGCGAGGTCGGACTTCAGCGGCGCGGGGTCCAGGCGGATGGCCTGGTCGCGCACGGGGACAAGGCGCGCCTTGGTGCGGGCGTCGGCGCTGGCGAACAGGGTGACGTCGTGCCCCAGGTCGACCAGGGCGTCGGTCAGATGGGCCACGACCCGCTCGGTTCCGCCGTACAGCTTGGGGGGAACAGCCTCATACAGCGGGGTGACCTGCGCGATCTTCATTTCACTGTGCTCCGAACCCCGTCCGGCGGGGGCCGTGGACAACAATGATCTCGCAACTGCGAAGTTCCACAGAGGCGGAGTTTTTCGCAAAGTTTTCTAGCGGTTATGGCGAAGCTGGAGGCCGGTCAGCGTACGAATCCGGTCACTGCATCCCGGCGCGGATTTCGGCGCGCAGGGCGTCGATGGACTTAAGTCCTTGATCGGTCTTGAAACGCCAATAGGTCCAGCCGTTGCAGGCGGGCGCATTCTCCATCAGGGCGCCCAGCTTGTGGATCGAGCCGGTCAGGTCGCCGTGGACCAGCGAGCCGTCGGCGCGGACGCGGGCCTCGCGGTCGCCCTTGGGCGTATAGAGGCGGTCGCCGGGTTGCAGCAGGCCGGCCTCGACCAGGGCGCCGAAGGGAACTTTCGGTTCGTCGCGCTTGGACCCCATGACCTTCAGGTCCTCGGGGGCGGCGGGCATGACGGCGGCGATCCGGTCCTGGGCCACCTGGGCGTAGGCCTCGTCACGCTCGATGCCGATGAAGCGACGGCCCAGGCGTTTGGCGGCCGCGCCCGTGGTGCCGGTGCCGAAGAAGGGGTCCAGCACGACGTCGCCGGGGCGGGTGGCGGACATCAGCACCCGGTGCAGCAGGGCCTCGGGCTTCTGGGTGGGGTGGGCCTTCTTGCCGTCGGCGTCCTTGATCCGCTCGTCGCCGGTGCACAGGGCGAAGGTCCAGTCCGAGCGCATCTGGGTGTCTTCGTTGAAGGCCTTCAGGGCGTCGTAGTTGAAGGTGTAGCGCTTCTGGTCGCGCGACCGGGCGGCCCAGATCAGCGTCTCGTGGGCGTTAGTGAACCGGGTGCCCTTGAAGTTCGGCATCGGGTTGGACTTGCGCCAGATGATGTCGTTCAGCACCCAGAAGCCCAGGTCCTGGATCGCGGCGCCCAGGCGGAAGACGTTGTGATAGGAGCCGATCACCCAGATCGAGCCTTCCGGCTTCAGCACGCGGCGGCATTCGGCCAGCCAGGCGCGGGTGAAGGCGTCGTATTCGGCGAAGCTGCCGAACTTGTCCCAGTCGTCATCGACGGCGTCGACCTTGGAATTGTCGGGACGCAGCAGGTCGCCGCCCAGCTGGAGATTATAGGGGGGATCGGCGAAGACCATGTCCACCGAGGCGTCGGGCAGGCTCTTGAGCACCTCAATGCAATCGCCACGGTGAATGACGTCGGTCTTCAGATCGGACATGGAAACGCGGCCCCGGAACAGGTGAGAGGGCCGATGGTGAATCCTTACAGTTAAGGCGGAGTAACCGGCGCGAAGAGATCGCGCCGGTTTCGTCCGATCAGGCGAGCATCCGCACCTTGGGCTCGCGATCCCATTGGCGGGTGCGGGCGGGGGCGAGGAAGCCCTTGGCGTTCTTGGTCAGGTCGATCACGCCGTCGTCCGCTTCGACGCTGGCCTTGTCCAGCAGGGGCTGGGCCTCGGGCGTATGGCCAATCGCCTTCAGGTGGCCGAAGGCGTCCTTGACGAAATCGACCGCCGCGCCTTCCTTCAGCAACTGGGCGCAGCCGTCGTCGGACAGGACGACGGCGACCGCGTCGAACAGGACCGAGGGACTGCCGGCCAGCTGGCCGTCGGCGGCCAGGGTCGAGCCGTCGGCCAGCTTGGCGCCGCCGATCTTGGGCGCGACGATGAAGACCGAGCCGCCATCGCCCTCGACCGCCTTGCGCACGGCCTCGACCACCGCGCCGTCCGAGCCGTCGGCGACCAGGACGGCGACCTTCCGGCCCTTCAATGTATCGGGATATTTGCCGACGATGCGCAGGGCCGGCGAGGGCTCCAGGTCGATCGGCTTGACCGCCGGGGCCGAGGCCTTGGGCAGGGGCAGGTTCAGGCCGTCCGCGACGCGCTGGGCCAGGGTCTCGTCCACATTGCGCAGGTTGGACAGGATGCGTTCGCGGACGTGGGCCAGCGACACCTTGGACAGTTCGAACACGATGGCGCTGGCCAGGTGCGCCTGTTCGATCTCGGTCTGGGAGCGGAAGAACAGACGCGCCTGGCTGTAGTGGTCGGCGAAGGTTTCGGCGCGCAGGCGGACCTTCTCGCCCTCGACCGGAACGGGAGCGGTGCGGAAGCCGCCGTCCGGGTCCTCGCGAGGGCCGCCTTCCTCGCCGGCCTCGGCCAGGCTGTTGGGCTCGTAGTTGGCGCGACCCTTGAAGACCTGGGTCTGCATATGGCCGTCGCGCTGGAAGTTCTGGAAGGGGCAGCCCTTGGCCTGGTTGATCGGAATCTGGTGGAAGTTGACCGTGCCCAGACGCGACAGCTGGGTGTCCTGATAGGAGAACAGCCGGCCCTGGAGCAGCGGGTCTTCCGAGAAGTCGATCCCCGGCACGATGTTGGTCGGCAGGAAGGCGGCCTGTTCCGTCTCGGCGAAGAAGTTGTCCGGGTTGCGGTCTAGCACCATGCGGCCGATGAACCGGATCGGATGGTCTTCTTCCGGGACCAGCTTGGTCGGGTCCAGGATGTCGAAGGGCAGGGCGTCGGCCTCTTCCTGGCTGAACAGCTGGACGCCGAACTCCCATTCGGGGAAGTCGCCCTGTGCGATGGCTTCGAACAGGTCGCGGCGGTGGTAGTCGGGATCGGCGCCGGCGATCTTGACCGCCTCGTCCCAGCAGGTGGACTGGGTCCCCAGCTTGGGCCGCCAGTGGAATTTGACGAAGGTCGGCGTCCCTTCGGCGTTGATCAGGCGGAAGGTGTTGACGCCGAAACCCTCGATCATCCGGTACGAGCGGGGGATGCCCCGATCCGACATGGCCCACATGATCATGTGGGTGCTCTCGGGCATCAGGCCGATGAAGTCCCAGAAGGTGTCATGGGCGCTGGCGGCCTGGGGATAGCCCTTGTCCGCCTCCATCTTCACCGAATGGATCAGGTCGGGGAATTTGATCGCGTCCTGGATGAAGAAGACGGGGATGTTGTTGCCGACCAGGTCCCAATTGCCCTCGACCGTGTAGAATTTGACCGCGAAGCCGCGCACGTCGCGCGGCGTATCGACCGAACCCGCGCCGCCGGCGACGGTCGAGAAGCGGGTGAACAGTTCGGTCTTCTTGCCCACCTCGGTCAGGATCCTGGCGGTGGTGTAGTCGGCCAGGCTGTCGGTCAGCTCGAAGAAGCCGTGGGCCGCCGAGCCGCGCGCATGGACGATCCGCTCCGGGATGCGCTCATGGTCGAAATGCTGGATCTTCTCCCTCAGAATGAAGTCTTCCAGCAGGGTCGATCCGCGCGGGCCGGCCTTCAGCGAGTTCTGATTGTCGCTGATCGGCGCGCCGTGATTGGTGGTGGTGCGGGTCTCGGGCGTCGAGGCGGTCTGGTGCAGTTCGCCCCCATCGCCGGCGGCCGCGTCCGCTGTCTTCCTGGTCGCCATTAAAAACCTCCCTGACGTCATGGATATGTGGGAGGCGAACGCCGCGGCGTGGGAATAGTCTCAGCGTCACCATAGAAACTTCAGGGCGCCCGCCCGACGGAAAACATCGCCCCGAATGCGTCTCGCTCTTCTAAGGGGGCGAGGCCGAGTCTATGAGGCGAAGATGATCGCACGCCTTCGCCCCGTCCCCTTTGATCTTGGCCCTGTCCATTTCGTCGGCATCGGCGGCATAGGCATGAGCGGCATCGCCGAGATCATGCTGAAGATCGGCTATTCGGTGCAGGGCTCCGACGCCAAGGCCAGCGCCAATACCGAGCGGCTGGAACAGCTGGGCGCACGCATCTTCATCGGCCATGACGCCGCCCATCTGGGCGAGGGCGTTTCGGCGGTGGTCTATTCCACGGCGGTCAAGGCGACCAATCCCGAGATGACGGCGGCGCGCGAGCGGCGCATACCCCTGGTGCGGCGAGCCGAGATGCTGGCCGAGCTGATGCGGCTGCAGTTTTCGGTGGCGGTCGGCGGCACCCACGGCAAGACGACGACGACCTCCATGGTGGCGGCCCTGCTGGATGCGGGCGGGCTGGATCCCACCATCGTCAACGGCGGCATCATCAACGCCTATGGCACGAATGCGAAGGTCGGCGACGGCGACTGGATCGTGGTCGAGGCGGATGAATCGGACGGCAGTTTCCTGCGTCTGAAGTCGACGGTGGCGGTGGTCACCAACATCGACCCGGAGCACCTGGACCATTACGGCGACTTCGAAGGGGTGCGGAAGGCCTTCATCGATTTCGTCGAGAACATCCCCTTCTACGGCTTCGCCGCCGTCTGCCTGGACCACCCGGAGGTGCAGCGGCTGGTCGCCGTCATCGATAACCGGCGGCTGGTGACCTATGGCCTCAATCCGCAGGCCATGGTGCGGGCCGAGAACATCGAGATGGGGCCGGACGGCTGCCGGTTCGACGTGGTGTTCCAGGGGGCGGGCGCGGAAGCCGACGAGAGCCGGATCGAGGGTCTGCACCTGCCGATGGCCGGCGGGCACAACGTCGCCAATGCGCTGGCCGCCATCGCCGTGGCGCGCGAACTGGACGTGGCGGACGAGGCGATCAAGGCGGGTCTGGCCGGCTTCGGCGGGGTCAAGCGGCGCTTCACCACCACGGGCGTGGTCGGGGGCGTGCGGATCGTGGACGACTATGGCCACCATCCGGTCGAGATCGCCGCCGTGCTGAAGGCCGCGCGTCAGGTGGCCCAGAACGCCGAGGGCCACGGCCGCGTCATCGCCGTGGTCCAGCCGCACCGCTACACCCGCCTGCGCGACCTGATGGAGGAGTTCTCCACCTGCTTCTCGGACGCGGATTCCGTGATCGTCGCCGACGTCTATCCGGCGGGCGAGGCGCCGCTGGAGGGGGTGGACAAGCACGCCCTGGTCGAGGGCGTCCGCCGCTTCGGCCACCGCTCGGTCCAGCCGCTGGACGGCGTGGAGGCCTTGCCGGGCGTGATCGCCGAGGAAGCCCGGCCGGGCGACCTGGTCGTGCTGCTGGGCGCGGGCGACATCACCGCCTGGGCCTACGCCCTGCCGGGGCAGTTGGAGGCGTTGCGTTAAGGTATTTCCGCTCATCCCCGCGAAAGCGGGGACCTAGTGCTCTGGGCAGGCGGGTGTCGAGTTGAGGGCGTGGGCGGAAATCCGGCGCTGATCGTGTGAAATAACTGGGTCCCCGCTTTCGCGGGGATGAGCGGAGTGTGGAATGAGCTGGCGCGATAATCTGCCGGTGGTGCGCGGCAAGCTGCTGCGCGACGAGCCCCTGGCGCCCTTCACCTGGTTCCGGGTGGGGGGGACGGCGGACGTGCTGTTCATTCCGGCGGACGCCGATGATCTGGCCGATTTCCTGAAGGGGCTGGACGCGGGCGCGCAGGTGACGGTGCTGGGCGTCGGGTCCAACGTCATCGTGCGCGACGGCGGGGTAGAGGGGGTGGTGATCCGCCTGGCCGGGCGTCCCTTCGCGGGCGTGACGGCGGACGGCGACACGATCACGGCGGGCGCGGGCGCGCTGGATTCCATGGTGGCCAGGGCCTCGGCAAAGGCGGGGATCGCGGGGCTGGAATTCTATGCCGGGATTCCGGGGACCATCGGCGGCGCGCTGACCATGAACGCCGGCTGCTACGGCGCCGAGACCAAGGACGTGCTGGTGTCGGCCTGGGGCCTGACGCGGGCGGGGGAGCGGGTCGACTACGCCCTGGCCGATTTCGGCTACACCTATCGCCATTCCGAGGCGCCCGCCGACATCATCTGGATCGAGGCCGTCTATCGCGGGACGCCGGATGCGCCCGACGCCGTCGCCGCCCGGATCGGCGAGATCACCAGCCGGCGCGAGACCACCCAGCCGATCCGGGAGAAGACTGGCGGATCGACGTTCAAGAACCCGCCCGGCCATTCGTCGTGGAAACTGGTGGACGACGCCGGCTGGCGCGGCCGGCTGCACGCCGAAACCGGCGGCGGCGCCCTGTTCAGCGACCTGCATTCCAACTTCATGATCAACCCCGGCGAAGCCACCGCCGCCGACATCGAAGGCCTGGGCGAGGCGGTGCGCGCCGATGTCCTGCTGAAGACCGGGGTTCAGCTGGATTGGGAGATCAGGCGTATCGGACGGCGGGTCTGAGGACGCCGAACCGGCCGCTTTCCGAACGTCGAATTCGAGCGGCGAGGCGATAAGGTTGATGACCTGTTAAGGACATCTGTTGCATCGGTTCCGTTCGGAGCCACGCATGAACCGTCCTTTCCCAGATCTCCATGTCGCCGTCCTGATGGGCGGTCTTTCCGCGGAACGGGAGGTGTCGCTCTCGTCCGGCGAACAGTGCGCCCAGGCGCTGGAGCGGCAGGGGGTGCGGGTCAGCCGTGTGGACGCCGGGCGCGACCTGGCCAATGTGCTGTCCGGCCTGATCCGGCCCGACGTGGTGCTGAACTGCCTGCACGGCGCCTGGGGCGAGGACGGCTGCGTCCAGGGCGTGCTGGAGACGCTGCGGATTCCCTACAGCCACTCGGGCGTGCTGGCCTCGGCCCTGGCGATGGACAAGGACAAGTCCAAGGCCGTGCTGCGGGCCGCCGGCGTCAAGACGCCAGGCGGCGGCCTTTATGATCGCCACGAGGTCGCCAGCCGCCACGTCATCGACCCGCCCTATGTGATCAAGCCGAACGCCGAGGGGTCGTCGGTCGGCGTCTTTCTGGTGCCCGAAGGCGCCAACAGCCCGCAGTCCGAGGTCGGCGCGCCCGACTGGGCCTATGGCGACGAGGTGATGGTCGAACCGTTCATTCCGGGCAAGGAGCTGTGCGTCACCGTGATCGGCGAGGCGTCCGGCCCGCGCGCCCTGACGGTCACCGACATCACCCCGACCAAGGGCTTCTATGACTATGAGGCCAAATATGCGCCCGGCGGCTCGGTCCATGTGCTGCCGGCCGTCCTGCCGCCCCATGTGTTCGAGACGGCGCTGCGCCAGGCCGAACTGGCGCACACGGCGATGGGTTGCCGAGGGGTTTCCCGGTCCGACTTCCGTTATGACGATGTTAAGGACGATCTGGTCCTGTTGGAGGTCAATACTCAGCCCGGCATGACCCCGACCTCGCTCGCGCCAGAGCAGGCCGCCCATACCGGAATGAGCTATGACGATCTGGTTCGGTGGATGGTGGAGGACGCCTCATGCCCGCGGTAGTTCGCGGCGGTCGGCGACAGAGTTCAAATCAGGCTCCACGACGCGGCGCGGCCCCGAAGGCGGGCGGGCGTTCGCGCGGCGGCGCCCAGAACGCGTCGGCCATTCCCGGCAAGATGGCCGCCATCGGCCGCATCGACATTTCGCCCCGGACCATGATCATCGCCCTGGCCGGCGGCGTCCTGGTGATCGGCGCCGTGCTGGCGACCGGCGCGCGCGCCGAGCGGATCGGCGCCTCCATCTCCCGCGGCGTGGATGCGCTGACGGCCGGCATGGGGCTGACGCTGAAGCGGGTGCATATCACCGGCGCCTCGGCCGAGGCGGAACCCGCGATCCGGCAGGCCTTGGCGCTCCAGGCCGGCCAGCCGATCACCAGCCTGGACCTGAACGCCATCCGCCAGCACGTGCAGGGCGTGGGCTGGGTGAAGGAGGCGCGCGTGGTGCGCCTGTTGCCCGACACCCTGATCGTCGAGGTCAAGGAGCATGACCGCCTGGCCGTCTGGCAGGTTGCCGGACAGATCAAGGTGATCGATGCGCGCGGCCAGGTGATCGAGGGCGCCGATGCGCGCCGCTATCCCTCCCTGCCGCTGGTGGTGGGCAAGGGCGCCGACGTCGCGGCCGGCGACATCCTGCCGCTGCTGAGCCAGCGTCCGCGCCTGATGGGCAAGATCGACGCCCTGGTGCGCGTGGACGAGCGGCGCTGGGACCTGCGGCTCAAGGACGGCAGCCTGATCCAGTTGCCGGCGACGGAACAGGAGGCGGCGCTGATCCGTCTCGATGCGCTGGATCAGCGCGAACGCCTGCTCGACCTGGGCTTCGCCCGCGTCGATCTCAGAACCCCGGACGAGGTCGCCGTGCGACCCGCCGCCGACGCTTGAGGACAAGGAAGACCATGGCGGCGAAGCAGCGCGGAGCGGCGAACGATCAGGGCCGGGGGATGGATCCCCGCGCCGGCCGCGCGCCCGTGGTCGCCGCCCTGGACATCGGTCAGTCCAAGGTGTCGTGCTTCATCATGAAGCCGGACGGCGTGCGCCACGCCGACCGCACCATCCGCGTCGCCGGCGCCAGCCACGTCCAGTCCAAGGGCGTCAGAGGCGGGGCGATCATCAATATGGACGAGGCCGCCCAGGCCATCGGTCACGCCGTCGAACGCGCCGAGCGCGCGGCCCAAAGCCCCGTCTCCGGCGTCGTCGTCACCACCGCCATCGGCCAGATGGCCAGCCACCGGGTGCAGGCGCGGGTGTCGCTGGGCGCCAATCCGGTCGGGGACGCCGATCTGGCGCGCGCCATCGGCATGGCCCTGGCCCAGATCCGCCTGCCCAACCGCCGGCCCATCCACGTCCTGCCGATCGCCTGGTCGGTGGACGGCGCGCGCGGGGTGCATGATCCGCGCTCGATGCGGGGCGGCTCGCTGGGGCTCGACCTGCTGGTCGTGTCGATGGCCGAGAATGTGTTCACGACCCTGAGCCACTGTCTGGAACTGGCGCACCTGGACCTGCAGGGCGTCGCCGCCGCGCCGGTCGTCTCCTCGCTCGCCGCGCTGGAAGAGGACGAGATGGACCTGGGCGCCGTCTGCATCGACATGGGCGGCGGATCGACCAGCGCCGCCGTCTGGGGCGGACGCAGCCTGCTGCACATCGAAAGCCTGAACGTCGGCGGTGACCACGTCACCTCCGACATCGCGCGCGGCCTGTCGACGTCCAAGGCCGGCGCCGAGCGGCTGAAGACCCTGCACGGCTCGGCCATGGCCAGCGCCAACGAGGACCGCGAAATGCTGGAGGCTCCGCCGCGCGGCGAGGACGCCTCGGCCGGTCCGGTGATCGTCCCGCGCGCCATGCTGAAGACCGTCATCGCCCCGCGCGTCGAGGAAACCCTGGAATTGCTGCGCGACCGGCTGAAGGCCGCAGGCGTGGGCCTGGAGCCGGGCGCTGGGCTGGTCCTGACCGGCGGCGCCAGCCAGCTGAACGGCGTGCGCGAACTGGCCGTGCGCGTGTTCGACCGCCCGGTCCGCCTCGGAAAACCCCAACGCGCGCCACATTTGGCCGACGCCGCCTCAGGCCCCGCCTTCTGCGCCACTGCCGGCGTCCTGCTCCGCGCCGCCTACGGCCCGCGCGAGGCGGTGTCGGCCAGGAAGCTGATGGCGCGCCAGATCACGGCGGCGGACGCTCCCCGCGTGCATCGCGGCAACGTCGTGGGGCGCGTGGCGGGTTGGCTGAGGGACAACCTCTAGGGCCAGTGCGTGAACGCGAAGGCCGCACTCAATCAATGACTTGAATATCGCGCCGATCACAAGGCGTTCGCTTGCGTGCTTCCAACGGCGTCGTCGTCGATGTCGGGCGCGATGAGTGCAGAGTTTCCGGTCGGCATGCAGGCAAAAAGAAAGGGCGGCAAGAAACCTGCCGCCCTTCCGCTTCTGGTCGGTCGCCGAAGCGACCGTGGATCAGAACGAGTAGGAAACCGTGAAGGTCGCTGCACGACCCTGCCAGTCATATTGGCTGGTCAGCGGCGTGTTGCCAATCCGGCTCGAACCACTCGAAGCCGAAACCAGCGGCGGGTTTTCGTCGAAAAGGTTACGAACACCCAGTTGGACCGTCAGGTCGTCAAAGCGCCGACGGATCGACATGTTGTGGCTCATGTAGAACGGCGTCGAACGTTCAAACCAGACGGGTTGACCCAGGTAGGTGCCGGTATTGCCCGGAACCGCGAAGAACGGCGCGTTATCCGTCTCGCCCACGAAGTCGATGCTGTAGAAGCCCGTCCAATCGCCCCGGTCGAAGCGAGCCGAAACCTGACCGTTCAGTTCCGGGTAGCCAATGCGGCTCTCGATCTGGGTAGGAGCCGAATCCCCGAAGGTCTGTTGCGTCCAATCAAGGATGTAGCTGGCGCGGCCGTTCAGGACGAGGTCGCCGAACGAGAACTCTCGCGTATAGCGAATGTTCAGGTCGATACCTTCGTTCTGCTGTTGCGAGATGTTCACGTAGCTGTCGTTCACTGCCGTGATTTGCAGGTAGCTCGTGGAGCTCGGGTTCAAGTCACGCGTGAACAGTTGGCAGAGAGCTTCGTCCGGGAAACGTTCCGACGTGTAGCAGCCAGCGGCGATATTGCCGGCGCCGAACTGATCGACCTGATCGTTGACCTGAATTTTCCAGTAATCGATGGCGATATTCAGATCGATGAACGAAGGGGTCCAGATGAAGCCGATTGACGTCGCCTTGGCCGTTTCCGGTTCCAGAATGCCGAGGCCGCCACCGGTGGTGATCAACGCGGACGAGGAACCAGCCGCGCCGTAGTCATCGGGAATACCTTGCGAGGCGCAGTTCGTCCTCAGGACGTCGTTGGTCGAAAGGCCCCAGTTGATGCAGGGATCGACGCTGGCTTGGCCCAGGAAGCTGGTCTGATTGGCCAGGAACAGCTCATAGAGAGCCGGTGCGCGGAACGAAGTGCCGTAAGAAGCCCGGAAGCGGTATTCCGGCGTGATCGCCCAGTTCAAGCCCAGCTTGTAGGTCGAGCTTTCACCGTAGGAATCATAGTCCGACAGACGGCCCGAGGCGTTGATCGACAGTTCGTTGACAAGCGGCAGGTTACGCAGGACCGGGATTTCCAGTTCGCCGAACAGTTCCTTGACCGTGTCCGAGCCGGTCGTGCGGCCGGCTGCGGTTTGACCCCACAGGTTGCCGTTACGCTGTTGTTCGCCCGGATTGTCGTCGATCTCTTCCTTGCGGATATGGAAGCCCAGGGCTGCACCCACAGGACCGGCCGGCAGGTTGAACAGATCACCCGAGATCACGCCTTCGACGTAGGAGTGTTCGTAGATGGTGGTGCCGGTTTCATAACCCAACAGGAAGGCTTCTTCTTCCGGCGTCAGCTGGCCATTCTCGATCAGGTTTTGGCTGTACCAGTTCACACCACCCGTAGGACAGGCGGCGGCAGTCTTCAGGATGAACAGGTCGCAGTTCCCGGCGGCGACGAAGTCGTCGTCGCGATAAGGACCTTCATTGCCTTCCAGATCTTCACCGAACCAGGCGAGCAGACCGGCGGCGGCTTCAACGCGGTCATTGTAGAAGAAGTTGCCCCCGTAGGTTCCCTTCGAGCGGCTATATTGGCCCGACAGTTCCCAGTCCCAGGTGCGGTTGCCGAACTGGAAATCGCCACGGAAGCCGCCGACGCCGCGCCAGTACTCGACCTCTTGGTCATTGTCCGAATTCACCAGCGCGACCGGAGTCACGTAGTGACAGGCAATGGCGCTGGTGCCGTTGCAATCGCCGCCGAAGGGATTCAGCGTGTGCATCGGACTCGTGGCCGGGAACAACTGGCGCCAGCTGTGCTGCTCGGACTCCCGCTTATTATAAAGCAGCTCGCCGAACATTTCGATATTGGGGGTCAGGTCATAGCCGCCGAATAGGCTGACACTGGTGCGCTTCACCGGTGAGATAGCGGTCCGGCTGTCATAGCGGTCGCTATGAAGCGGATATTCCGCCGTTGCCGCGCGTCGCACGTCAGTGGGCAGGGCCGTGATCGAGCAAGCGCCGGTGCCGCCAGCGACCAGGTGGAAACCGGGGATATCGCAGTTGGTATAGCCACCGCCAGCGACGGCTGTCGAACTGAAGATGTAGTCACCAGCGCGAGCGATGCCGGCGGTTGCCTGCTGCGTCCGCAGAATGCCTTGCAAGGTGTCGGTGCACTTGTATGTGCCCGTGGTCGGATCGACCACGTCGCCGCGAATGGTGAGGTTCTCGTCCAGGAAGTTGCGTTCCTGCGGGCACTGGAAGTAGTCGCGATCGCCGAACAGAAGTTCCTTGCGCTCGTAATAATCGACGCCTGCCGTGATGTAGCCGCGATCAAACGTCTTGCCGTAGCTGCCGTTGATCCGATACTCCGCGCCGCCGCTTTCGAAGGGTTGGTTGGTGTAGAACTCGACGTTCCCGCCGTCCTGGTTGGTCTTGGTGATGATGTTGATAACGCCGGCGACGGCGTCCGAACCGTAGATCGACGAAGCGCCGTCGGTCAGGATTTCGACGCGTTCGATCTGCGACGACGGAATGGTGTTCAGGTCGGTCGGGCCGACGGTGCCGCGGACGCCGGCGGGGCCGACGCGACGACCGTTGACCAGCACCAGCGTGCGCTGTTCGCCAAGACCGCGCAGCGAGATGGTATTGACGCCCGGGCCGCCCGTGGTCACGAAGCCGGTGAAGAAGTTGTTGATCTGGGTTGCGTTGTTCGCGGCCGATGCCGACTGCAGGATTTCCGTGGTGTCAGCCAGGCCTTCCAGCGCGGCTTGTTCCGACGTGATGATCTGAACCGGTTGGGTGCTGGTGTATTCGTTACGGCGAATGCGGGAGCCGGTGACGACGACTTCGTCGACCTGCGTGGCTTCTTCTTCCCGCTGCGATTGCTGGGTTTGACTCTGTGACTGGGCCATCGCTAGCGACGGCGCCATGACGGCCAAACCGGCGATGACGGTGGTCGCGAGCAGGGTTTTCCTACTGGACTTCATTTTTTCAGCTTCCCCGAAACATGATTACCGGCACGCTCGGATGGCGTGCGGATGACCTTAACCCTTGCCTCCCAAGGCGGCGGGGGCAAGCCAATTGTGTCCTATAGGTGTCGAGTTGACGGCGACTGTTACATCGATATCACGAGGGTGAAACAAAACTGCTATCTGGTTGCGCCGTGATTGGTGATCGCCCTCGCCGCTTGTGCCGGGGCGGTGTTGGATGCTTGGATGAGGCCTGTGATTTCGGGGGAGGCGCGGAAGAGCGCCTGTGAAATTTAATGAAACGTAATATAAAACAGTTTATTGGAGCGGCGGCTGCCGTTCTGGCGTTTTTCTGTCCCATGGCGAATGCTTCGGCACAGCAGATGAACGCAGCGGTGGTTCCGCCGACCGCGCAGGCCTTTGCGCGTCGGCCCGCGATCGCTTCCGTCGATGTTTCGCCTGACGGCAAGCACGTTGTGGCCGTAATCTCGCCTGACGGCGAAAAGCGGGTGGTCGCGCTCTGGACGACCGCCGACATGGACAAGGCGCCCTTCATCATCGGTTCGGACAACGAGCGTGCGGACGTGGTCGGCGCGCAGTTCATCAAGAACGACCGGATTTTTGTAACCACCCAGCAACTCAGGGACTTCAACCCGTTTAGCGGCCAACGCGAACGCAGTTTCCTGCAACGTTCCCTGGTCCTGACGCTGGACGGGCAGCCGGCCCGGAACTCGCTGCGTTTCGACGGCCTCAACGACACGCAGCAGGCTGTCGTCGGTGTCGGGCGGCTTATCAGCGACCTCCCTCGCGATCCGCAGAACATCGTCGTCGCGGACCCGTTGCGCGGCGACAAGTACCGGCTCAATCTCTATACGGGCCGGGCGGAGCGCATCGAACGGGGTTCGGAGCGTTTCAGCGGCGAACAGGCGGATATGAATGGCGAAATCCGCGCCAAGTCCCAGTTCGACTTCGACAACGGCGCAGCCTACATCGGCCAGTGGTTGAAGAACCCCGACACGGGCGAGTGGTCAGAGCATTTCCGCTACTATGCGCGCGATCGCCAGCCGATCGAGGTCGTCGGCTTCTCGAACGATCCCAACATCGTCTTCGTGAGCAAGACGGAGGGACGCGATCGTTCCGCCATCTATGAATATAAGATTCGTGAACGTCAGTTCGGCGATATCGCCTTCGCCCACCCGCTGTTCGACGCCGGCGGCGTGGTCCGCTCGCGGATGGCCGCTGATTTCGGCGAGGTCGTCGGCTTCACCTATGAGGGCGAGCGTTCTCGCACCTTCTACACGGATCCCAGTCTGGACCAGGCCTTCAAGGACCTTCGCCAGGCGCTGAACATCACGACCGTTCCCGTGTCGTGGACGGACATCGAAACGGGGGAACGCAGCCGATTCTCGGTGGGTGACGGCGCTGACATCTCGCTGACCGCGACGTCAGACGACCGCTCGGTCATCATCATCGTCAAGTCGGGACCCCGCGTGCCGCCGGAATACTACATCCTGACCGACGGTCGCGTGCGTCTGCTCGGACGGGCGTACCCGGAACTGCAGGGCGCGCCCCTGGGGGAGACGACCCTGATCCAGTACGAAGCCCGCGACGGCCTGATGATTCCGGCGTTCCTGACCAAGCCAGACCCCGCCATATACGGCGCTGGGCCGTATCCGACCATCATCACTCCGCACGGCGGTCCCTGGGCGCGGGACAATCTGTCCTGGGACGCCTCGGGCTGGACCCAGTATTACGCCGCGCGCGGCTATGCGGTGCTGCAACCCCAGTTCCGGGGATCGCAGGGCTGGGGCGAGCGTCTGTGGCGGGCGGGCGACCGCGAATGGGGTCGCAAGATGCAGGACGACAACGACGACGGCGCCCGCTACCTGATCGCCCAAGGCGTCGCCGCGCCGGACCGCATCGCGATGCACGGCTACTCCTATGGCGGCTACGCCTCGATGATGGCGGCGGTCCGCTCCAACAACATCTACCAGTGCGCAGCGGCCGGCGCTGGGCCGGCGAGCATCGCCCTGTTCAAGAAGGGCACTTTCAACAGCCGGCTCTTGCGTGAGTTTCAGCACCCGACCGCCGATGGCGAGGATCCGATCCGCCGTGTGAACGAAATCAGCGTGCCGCTATTCTTATACACCGGGGATCGCGACACGCGGGTTCTGCCGTCGGAGTCCGAATCCATGGCGGCGGCGCTGCGCGCCGCGGGGAAGACGGTCAAGCTGACCATCCTGCCCGACATGGAGCACACGCTGAACACCTGGACGCCGACGAACTTCGCCAACATCCTCACCAGTGTCGAAGACTTCTTCAAGAACGACTGCGGTCCGGGCGGTCTCTGACCGTCGGTTACCATCGATATCGAGGGGCGGGCCTGCGGTCCGCCCCTTTTTTGTGTGCGGAATACCGGCAACGCTGGCTTTTGTGCTTTCCTGGCCGCCGACTCACATTATCGCCGTAACCTTCTCTTAACCTTCATGGGCGCAATCCTTAACGCGCTCATAACCAATGTGATTCGGCGGGGCGGTCGGTTGGTTTGAAGGGGCGGGTCAGCAGGTCGGAAACTGGAATTATGTCGCTCTCTTTGGTCAAGCCGCAGCACACTGAACTGAAGCCCCGCATCGTCGTGTTCGGCGTCGGGGGCGCGGGCGGGAACGCCGTCAACAACATGATCGACGCCGGCCTCGAAGGGGTCGAGTTCGTCGTGGCCAATACCGACGCCCAGCATCTGTCGTTCGCCAAGACCGATCGCCGCATCCAGCTGGGCGAGACGATCACCCAAGGCCTGGGCGCCGGCGCCCACCCCGAGGTCGGCATGAACGCCGCCGAGGAATCCGCCGACGAGATCCACCAGCATCTTGAAGGCGCCCATATGGTGTTCATCACCTGCGGCATGGGCGGCGGCACCGGCACGGGCGCGGCGCCCGTCATCGCCAAGTGCGCGCGCGACCGCGGCATCCTGACCGTCGGCGTCGTGACCAAGCCCTTCACCTTCGAGGGGCGCCACCGGATGCGCCTGGCCGACGCGGGCGTCGCCGAGCTGCAACGCTATGTCGACACCCTGATCGTCATTCCGAACCAGAACCTGTTCCGCGTCGCCAATGAGCGCACCACCTTCGCCGACGCCTTCGGCATGGCCGACCAGGTGCTGCACTCGGGCGTGCGCTCGATCACCGACCTGATGATCCTGCCTGGCCTGATCAACCTGGACTTCGCCGACGTGCGCGCCGTCATGTCCGAGATGGGCAAGGCGATGATGGGCACGGGCGAGGCCTCGGGCGACGACCGCGCCCTGCTGGCGGCCCAGAACGCCATCGCCAATCCGCTGCTGGACGAAACCAGCCTGAAGGGCGCCAAGGCCGTGCTGGTCAACATCACCGGCGGTCTGGACATGACCCTGCTGGAAGTCGACGAGGCCGCCAACGCCATCTCGGCCGAGGTGGACGGCGACGCCAACATCATCTTTGGCGCGGCCTTCGACCCCGCGTTGGACGGCAAGATCCGCGTCTCGGTCGTGGCGACCGGCATGGACGAGGGCGAGGTGCGGCGCATCGAGCCGATCGCGCCATCGGCGCCCGCCGCGCCGCTGGCCAGCCACGACGCCCGCCGCTCGGCCGGCGGCCTATACGGAACCCAGACCTCGCGCGCCGCCCCCGAGCCGAGCCGCGAGACCTATCGTGAACCGGCCCGCGCCGAAGCGCCGCGCGCGTCCGAGCCGCGTCCCGAACCCCGCATCGAGGCGGAGCCGGTCGTCCCGACCTTTCAGGCCGCCCGCGAGCCGGAACCGCGCCCCGAGCCGGTGATCCGCGTCGCCGAACAGCAGCCTCGCGCGCTGGAGCCGATCGTCGATCCGTGGGTCGAGGAATACGAGACCCGGGCCCCCGCCGCTCGCTCGGCCGCCCCGCAGGGCGACCTCTACGCCGAACGCAGCGCGCCCGCGCGGCAGCAGGCCGAGGACGATTACGACGACCGCGATCACCGCCGCAGCGGCTGGAGCCTGTTCGGCCGGGGCAAGCGCACACAGCCGCAGCCGGAATCGACCTATGCGCCCCAACCCACGCAGCAGATGCGCGCCTCGGCCCAGCCCGCGCCGCAGCCGGAACCGGAGGCGGGACAGGCCGATGACGACCTGGAGATTCCCTCCTTTCTTCGGCGCCTCGCGAACTGACCGACCGAAATCCTGAAAAGACGCCCCGGAGCCCGGCTCCGGGGCGTTCTTCGTTGGGCTGGTTCAGAACGAAACAATCCGAAACCCGACTTTCATTTCGCACTTGCAGCGCGCCCGCTACAGGGGATGCAGGGCGCAATCCGCATTAACCGCGCGCCCGCAGTAGAAGCGAGTTTCGAGTTTGCCGGTCAGGAACGACCATCACGAACGCACCATCGTCGCCCCGGCCATCATCGCCGGCGTGGGGGTGCACACCGGCCGCCGCGTGCGGCTGGCGGTTCGTCCCGCGCCCGCGGGTTCGGGCGTCGTCTTCGTGCGCACGGACGTGACCGACCGCGACAACCGCATCCCGGTCTCGGGCGAGGCCGTCGTGGACGCGCGCCTGAACACCATGATCGAGAACGCGGCGGGCGTGCGGCTGTCGACCATCGAACACCTGATGGCCGCGTTCAGCGCGCTGGGCGTGTCGAACGCCGTGGTCGAGGTGGACGGGCCGGAACTGCCGATCCTGGACGGGTCGGCGCTGGAGTTCGTACAATTGCTGGACCGGGCCGGCTTCCGCTCGCAGGCGACGCCGCAACGCTATATCGAGATTCTCGAGACGGTCCACGTGACCGACGGGGACAAGCACGCTGCCCTGATGCCGTGCGACCGCTTCGAAATGCGGTTCGAGATCGACTTCCCCTCCGCCGTCATCGGCAATCAGGTGATCGACTTCGTGGTGGACGAGCCGACCTTCCGCAAGGAGATCATGGCCTGCCGCACCTTCGGCTTCGCCCATGAGGTCGAGGCCCTGCGTCAGGCGGGCCTGGCGCGCGGCGGCTCGCTGGAGAACGCCGTGGTCATCGACGGCGACGAGATACTGAACCCCGGCGGCCTGCGCATGGAATGCGAGTTCGTGCGGCACAAGGCGCTGGACGCCATCGGCGACCTGTATGTGCTGGGCGCGCCCCTGCTGGGCCGCTACGAGGGGTACAAGGCCGGTCACGCCCTGAACAACCGGCTGGTGCGGGCGCTGCTGGCCCAGCCCCATGCGTGGCGTGAGGTGACGCGCGTGCCGGAACTGGCGCAGGCGGGATAAGCCGCACCGACCTCTCCCTCCCTCTTGGGAGAGGGTGGTCGAGCCGCAGGCGAGACCGGGTGGGGACGGCCAGGCGAAGCCCCACAGACCTGTCTGATATTCAGCGGGCGCCCCTGCCGGGCCGCCACCACCCCGTCGCTGCGCGACGACCCTCCTCGGGACGGGGAGGGAGACGGGATGCCGGTCGCTAAACCCCGATCACGCTGATCAGCCGGCCGAAGTCCGGTTCGCCGCGCTGGAAGGCGCGGCGGTTGGAGTAGAAGCGGGCTTCGTCGGCGCAGGTGTCGTGGCCGGTCCAGACGGCCTGGCCGACGCCGGCCTGTTGCAGGCGCCAGAGGACGAAGCCGGGTAGGTCGAACTGGCGCTTGTCGGGCGTGACGCCGGGATGGAAGAAGCGGCCGCTGCCCGGATCATGGTGGGCGAAACGATCCTGGAAGTCGGCGCCGACCTCATAGCTGGCCGGGGCGATGCAGGGGCCGACGACGGCCAGGATGCGGCGCGGCGATGCGCCGAGCGCCTCCATCGACGCGACGGCCGAATGGACCACGCCGCCCAAGGCGCCCTTCCAGCCCGCGTGGACGGCGGCGACGATGCGGGTTTCAGGGTCGGCCAGAAGCACGGGCGCGCAGTCGGCGGTCAGGACGGAGCACAGCACGCCTGGTTCGGCGGAGACGACGGCGTCGCCCTCGGGCCGTTCGCCGAACCAAGGGCCGTCCGCGACGCGGGCGACGGCGGAATGGATCTGGTAGCAGCCGTTCAGGTGATCGGCGTCCGCGCCCAGTGTGAGGGCGACGCGGCGGCGGTTTTCGGCGACGGCGGCCGGGTCGTCCTTCGAGCCGACGCCGGCGTTGAGGCCTTCATAGATGCCGGTCGAGACGCCGCCCGCGCGGGTGAAGAAGCCGTGGGCGAAGCCGGCGGCGGTCAGCAGCGGATGGGTGATGGGGGCGAGATCGCTCATGGCTCTAGTCGGCGTCCCAGCCGGGCGCGACCAGCGAGCGGGGCGAGAAGATGGCGGCGGCCTTGAACAGGGTTCCCATCTGGTCCTCGGCGGTCAGGCGGTTCAATTGGCGGTCGATGACAGGGGCGGCCTGGGGCCGTCCGGCCTTCAACCGTTCAGCGCGGGCTTCGATCCCGAGGCGGCGCAGGAACTCGCCCTGCGGCAGGCAGCCGGTGACGTCCGCGCCGGTGCGGACCGCCGCTTCCAGCACCAGGGGGAAGTCGGCCCATTGCGTCAGGTCCGCCTCGCCGGGCGTGGCCAGGGGATCGACCTTCTGGTGGCGGCGCAGGGCCTGGAGGGTGTCGCCGGCCTCCGGGCGCGCACGGCCATAGTCGATCAGCAGGGCGGCGCCCGAGGCGGCCTTCATCAGCAGGCCCAGGTCGCGGCCGAAGACGGCCTGCTGTTCCGAAATCTCGAACACGCCGCCGGGCGCGATGTCGAAGGCGGGCTTGTCGAAGCCGCCGGAGATGGCGGTCAGGCCGAAGATCAGGTCGCTGTCGTCGGTGACGCCGATCCGCCGCTCGGCCCAGCCGCCCTCGGTACGGACGAACTGGCGCGCAGGCAGGCAGTCCAACACCTCGTTGGCGATCAGGATGACGGGGGCGTCGGTCTCGATCCGCGTCAGGTCGCGGACCCAGCGGGGCGACAGGTCGGCGCCGGCCAGCGCCTTGGCCTGAAGCTCGCGCAGCGGCGCGCTGGGCTCGATCAGGATCAGGTCGCAGGCTTCGAGGAAGCCGGGCGCCAGGCGGGCGGCACGCAGGGCGTCGCTCATCAGGGTCCCGTCGCCGGGGCCGACCTCGACCAGGCGGAAGCGTTCGGGCGCGCCGAGACGGTTCCAGGTCTCGACCGCCCACAGGCCGATCAGTTCGCCGAACATCTGGCTGATCAGGGGAGCGGTGATGAAGTCGCCGCCTTCGCCCAGGGCGGGGCGCGAGGCGTAGTAGCCGCCCCTGGGATCGTGCAGGCAGCGGGTGACATAGTCGGCGACCGTCATCGGACCCGTCAGGGCGATCTCGCGCGCCAGACGGGTCTTCAGGGTTTCGGGGGCGCTCATGCCTCGACGGGCGGCCGGTTCCAGGCGCGCCAGACCAGCCAGCCGCCGACCAGGATCATCGGGATCGACAGCATCATCCCCATGGTCAGGCCCAGCGGGAAGTCAGGCATGCCGTAATCGGGCTCGCGCACATTCTCCAGAACGGCGCGGCAGACGCCGTAGCCGACCAGGAACAGGCCGGTGACATAGCCGGGCTTTCTGAGCAGGTCGCCCTTCCAGACAGCTAGCGACAGAACGGCCAAGAGCAGAAGCCCTTCCAGCCCCGCCTCATACAGCTGGCTGGGGTGACGCGGGACGTCGCCGGCGGGGCAGACGCCGTACATCTGCTGGATGCGCGCGTTGCAGAAGCGGACGGCCCAGGGGACGGTCGTCTCGCGGCCCCACAGCTCGCCGTTGATGAAGTTGGCCAGGCGGCCGAAGAACAGGCCGATCGGCACCACCGGCGCGACCAGGTCGCCCAGCCGCAGCATGTCGATCTTCTGTAGGCGGGCGTAGACGACGATGGCCAGGGCGACGCCCAGGAAGCCGCCGTGGAAGCTCATGCCGCCGGTCCATAGCTGGAACAGCTCGAACCGTTCGGCGAGGCCGTGTCCGGTGAACAGGTGGGCGAACATCACCGGCTTGTAGAAGAGGGCGTAGCCCAGCCGTCCGCCCAGGATGATGCCCAGCACGATCCACAGCACCAGGTCGTCGAGTTGGGCCGTGGTGATCGGCGACTTGCCCGGCGACCACAGGCGCTGGGTCTTCACCAGGCGGGCGGCGTACCACCAGCCCAGGACGATGCCGGCGACATAGGCCAGGGCGTACCAGCGGATCGGCAGCGGCCCCAGGTGGATCAGGACCGGGTCGAATTCGGGAAAGGGCAAGGGGCGTTTCCTGTGCAGGCCAGTCTTTGGCGGGTTCTAGCAAGCGTCGCGGGCGGCGTCGCCTGTGAAGAAGGATCACGACGCCTTGATGGCGCCGGCGAAGCAGCAGATGAAAGGTTTCGTTCACCATAGTCGGTGAACCTTCGTTAACGACGTTTGAGTCGGGAGCCTTCGATGCAGACCCGCAATCCCATACTGGACGAGTTCGCCAAGCTGACGACGGGCGCGATGGGCCTGGCCCAGGCCGCGGGCGAGGAGGCCAAGACCGCCTGGCGCGCCCAGGCCGACCGGATCGCCGCCGAAATGGACCTGGTCCGCCGCGACGAATTCGATGTGCTGAAGGACGAGATCGCCGCCCTGCGGGCCGAGATCGCGACGCTGAAGGCCGCGCAAACGCCCGCCGCCAAGGCCTCGGGCAAGGCCGGCAAGGGAACGTCCACAGATGGAACCCAACCCGGGGACGCAGCCGGTTGAGCCGAATCTGCGAACAGGCTTACCGTTCCGTTAACGGCCGCGACTCAGGCGGCCGCAGTTCGAATCGAGACATTTGATGGACATCGCCCGGCCAGAGGAAATGGACGTGCCCTTCGACCCGCTCGAGGTCGTGGAGCATGTCCTCACGGCCGAGAACCTGCCGTTCGACCGCACGGACGACGGCGACCTGGCCTTCGCCCTGGCCGGCGACTGGAAGGACTATGAGCTGTGGTTCGCCTGGCGGCCGGAAGGCGACTGCCTTCAGCTGTGCTGCGCACTGGACCTGAAGGTGGCAAAGAGCCGCAAGACGGCGGCCTATGAACTGGTCGGCCTGATCAATCAGCGCACCTGGATGGGCCATTTCGAGGTCTGGGCCGAGGACGGCGAGATCGTCTTCCGCCACTCGCTGGCCCTGCCGATGGGCGAGCGCCCGACCCTGGCCCAGGCGGCCTCGATGATCGATGCGGCCATCGAGGCGGCGGACCGGTACTATCCCGCCTTCGACTTCATGGTGCGCGGGAACAAGAAGCCGCAGGAGGCGATCGACGCCTGCCTGTTCGAGACCGTCGGCACCGCCTGATGGCGGTTCCCGGCCCTGTCGTCCTGGTCGGCTGCGGCCGGCTGGGGTCCGCCATTCTGGAGGGCTGGCTGCTGACGGGGACCGTCGCGGCGTCCGACCTGATCATCCTGAGCCCGTCGGAGAAGCCGGCCGCGGAGGCGGCGCGGGCCGAGGGCGCGCGGATCAATCCGCCGCTGGAGGCGCTGAGCGCGGCGGCGGTCGTGGTGCTGGCGGTCAAGCCGGCGATCTGGCGCGAGGTCATGGCTCCGCTGGCTCCGTTCCTGAACGACCGGGCGGTGATCCTGTCGGTGATGGCGGGGGTCACGGCGCCGCGCCTGGCCGAGGGGATCGGCGGCTGGCCCATCGTGCGGGTGATGCCGACGACGGGGGTGTCGCGCGGACGCGGCGTGGCCTCGGTCTGGTCAGCGGACGACAAGGCGCGGGCGCTGGGCCGGGCCCTGTTCGAGCCGATGGCCGAGACGGTGGATCTGCCCGACGAGGCCCTGATGGACGCGGCGACGGCGGTCGCGGGGTCGGGCGCGGCCTATTTCTACGCCTTCACCGAGGCCTTGGCGCGGGCCGGGCAGGCGGCCGGGCTGGATGCGGCGACGGCGGACGTGCTGGCGCGCGCCACCCTGCGCTCGGCGGCGGAGTCGATGGGCGCGGACCCGCTGGACGCCCTGATCGCCCGCATCGCCTCGCCCGGCGGATCGACGCGGGCGGGGCTGGAGGCGCTGGACCGGGACGGGCGCCTGGCCGCGATGCTGGACGACACGGTCGCGGCGGCGGTGCGTCGCAATCGGGAAATGGGCGGCTAGTCCAAAAAACAGGGTGCAGTTCGTGCAGTTCGTCTGAATCCAGCCGGAGGTTCGAACTCCGGCTGGAAAAAAACGAGTGCACTTTCGTGCACTTTTCGCCTGTCCGTCAGTAGCGGCCCTGTTCGATGCGGGCGCCCAGGCGTTCGAAGGCGCGGTCGGCGTCACGCCAGACGCTGTAGCCCCAGACGTCGCGCAGGTTGGGCGAGAAGTAGGAGAAGTTCACCGGCCGACGCTCGCCGTCGGCGGTGACGATCTCGCCTTCGACGGAAGCGCCGCCGATCGAGATGCTGCGGATCGGGTCAAGGCCAGGCGTGTCCGACACCTGCTGGAAGGTCGGGCGATTGGGCTTGAGATCCTTGAGCACCAGATTGGCCGTGGCGCCGGGATAGCGCTGGTCCAGGGCCTTTTCGACCTCGGACTGAAGATTGGCGATCTGCTCGTTCACCTCGCGGTCGCCGAGCTTTGTGACCTGGCGCGAGAATTCGGGGGCCACGGTGACGGTCACGCGAGATTGCGCCTGGGCCATGGCGGCGACGGCGAGGGTCGCGGCCAGGGGGGCGAAGAAGGCAAGTTTACGCATCGGTTCTCTCTCTCCAACCCTGTCAGGTGGAAGATGAGGGTTCCGCCGCCGTTTCGCTAGAGGGAGATTGCGAGACTTGTCCCGGAACGCGGATGACCGCCTTCAGTCCGCCCAGGTCGCTGCGGTCCAGGGTGACGTCGCCGCCGTGGCCGCGCGCCACGTCGCGGGCGATGGCCAGGCCCAGGCCCACGCCCTTGCGGTTCTGGTTGCGGGATTCGTCCAGGCGCGAGAAGGGGCGGAAGGCTTCCTCGTACATCTCTTCGGGAATGCCGGGGCCGTCGTCCTCGACCGAGATCTCCAGGCCGCCGGAGGCCAGGGCGCGGGCCGACAGGCGGACGTGGTCGCCGTGAGAGGCGGCGTTGCCGGCCAGGTTGACCAGGGCGCGCTTGAAGGCGAGGGGACGCAGCGACACGGTCATGCCTTCGGGCGCCGAGACCGCGACCTCGGCGCCGACCCGCCGGGCGTCTTCGGCGGCGGATTGCAGCAGGTCGGGGATGGAGACGGGTTTGGGCGGCTCGCCCGCCTCGCCGCGCGCGAAGTCGAGGTATTCGTCGATCATATGCTCCATCTCGTCCAGGTCGCCGCGCATGGCGGCCTGGCGCTTGAACGGCGGGGCCAGGGCCAGTTCGAGACGCAGCCGGGTTAGGGGCGTGCGCAGGTCGTGGCTGACCGAGGCGAGCAGGGCGGTGCGCTGGTCGATGTGGCGCTGGATGCGGTCGCGCATGGCCAGGAAGGCGACGGCGGCCGCCCGGACCTCGCGCGCGCCGTGCGGCTTGAAGCGCGGCACGGTCTCGCCGCGCCCGAAGGCCTCGGCGGCGTCGGCCAGGCGTTCGATGGCGCGCACCTGGTTGCGGATGAACAGGATCGCCACGCTCATCAACAGGACGGTGGCGACGGTCAGCCACAGGACGAAGATGTGGGCCTGGGTCGCCACCGCGCGCTCGCGCGGGGCGATGATGCGCAGCACGCCCTGCGGCTCCTGCACCTGGATGTCGACGTAGGAGGGATAGCGGGTGGTGTCGAACCAGTAGGGGCGGTCCAGGCGCGCATCGAGCGCCCGGTCCAGAACGCGGTCCACGACGCCGATGGGGCCGCGCCGCTGTTCCGTCGGCAGGGCGCGGTCGGCCTGGAGCACGATGGACAGGGACATGGACCGCTCGGCCCGGTCGGCCAGCTTGTCCAGATTGGCGGGGCTGGGGTCGTCCTCGTAGCTCTCGACCGCCCAGGCGATGTCGCCGGCTAGGCCTTCGGACAGGCGGGCGGTCACCGTCTGCCAGTGGGCGTCGAAGAAGATCCAGGTCACCGCCACCTGCATCACCAGCACCGGCAGGACGATGATCAGCAGCGACCGCCCCCACAGCGAGGTGGGCAGGCGCCGCTTGAGGAAACGCGGCCACAGATAGGCGGGCAGCAGCCGCATCGGATCAGGCTCAGTCGGGGGCCAGCATATAGCCCACGCCACGGACGGTCTGGAGATAGCGCGGGTTCTTGGGATCGGTTTCCAGCTTGCGGCGCAGGCGGGTGACCTGGACGTCCACGGCGCGGCCGGTGATGTCGGCGGTGTCGGGCGACAGGCTCATGCGCTCGACGGGGGCGTGGGCGTGCAGCGCCAGGGTCTTCAGCAACTGGGCCTCGGCCTCGGTCAGGCGTTGCGGGGCGCCGTCGCGCGTCAGCTCCAGCCGCTCCATGTCGAAGACGGCGGCGCCCAGCTTGATCTCTCGCGGGCCGATGGGCTTGCCGCCGGTGCGGCGCAGGATGGCCTCGATCCTCAGCACCAGCTCGCGCGGTTCGAACGGCTTGGACATATAGTCGTCGGCGCCGCGCGACAGGCCCTCGATCCGGTCTTCGGGATCGCCGCGCGCGGTCAGCAGCAGGACGGGCGTCTTGGACAGTTCGGCCTTGTTGCGGACCCAGGTGGTCAGGTCCAGACCGCTCTCGCCCGGCATCATGACGTCGAGCACGACCAGGTCGAACTCGATCAGCTCCATCATCCGCTTGGCGGCGGTCGCGTGGGCGGCGCCGGTGACGCGATAGCCCTCGCGCGCCAGATATTCCTTCAGCAGCTCGCGGATGCGGTCGTCGTCATCGACGATCAGCAGATGCCGTCCCACGCCGGGGCCGGCGATGGGGCCCGAGCGGCCGTGCGGGCGCGATTCCGTCATGCTCATGCGACGTTCCCCGCGCTCAAGGCGTTGACCTGAACGATTCGGGCGGCTCTAACACCGACAGTTCCGCGGGAGACGTGTTTCAATGGCCTTCGTTCCTTTCGACGATCGTGACGGCTGGATCTGGTTTGATGGCGAATTCGTGCCCTGGCGGGAAGCGAAAACGCACGTTCTGACCCATGGCCTCCACTATGGCTCGTCGGTATTCGAGGGTGAGCGTATGTATGGCGGCGAAATCTTCAAGCTGACGCCGCATTCGGAGCGCCTGAAGCGGTCCGCGAACCTGCTCGATTTCGAGATACCCTACAGCGTCGCTGAAATCGACGCCTTCTGTAACGAAACCTGCGCCAAGAACGGCCTGACCGACTGCTACGTGCGTCCGGTCGCCTATCTGGGACCGGAACAGACCAGCGTCTCGGCCCTGAACAACAAGGTCCACCTGGCCATCGCCGTGTGGGACTGGCCCAGCTATTTCGACCCCGAGGTCAAGGCGCGCGGCCTGCGGTTGGAATGGTCCAAGTGGCGCCGCCCCGATCCGGCGACGGCGCCGACGACGGCCAAGGCGGCGGGCCTCTATATGATCTGCACCATGTCCAAGAACACGGCTGAGCGTAACGGTTTCGCCGACGCCCTGATGCTGGATTGGCGCGGCTATGTCGCCGAGGCGACCGGCGCCAACGTCTTCTTCGTCAAGGACGGCGCGCTGCATACGCCCCGGGTGGACCATATCCTGGACGGCATCACCCGCCAGACGGTGATCGAGATCGCCCGCGAGAAGGGGATCGAGGTCGTGGTGCGCGACATCCTGCCCGAAGAACTGACCGGATTCAGCGAATGTTTCCTGACCGGCACCGCCGTCGAGGTGACGCCGGTGGCCGAGGTGGGCGAACACCGCTTCACCCCCGGCGCCCTGTCGCTGGACCTGATGGATCATTATGGCAAGCTGGTGCGCGGCCAGCTGTGAGGCGCGGCTCGCCAGTCAGGGACTTTCGACCCTGATTGGCGACAGCCCTTCGGCCGTCCTGGCCAGTCTGCGGTCGAAGGTGAGGAAGGCCTCGCAGCCTTCGGTCTTCGCCAGGTGCAAGGCGTCGGCGAAATCCATGCCGGCCTCATGCCAGTCCAACGCCCGCGCCAACACCGTCGGCTCCTCGACCGTCACGCCGACGAGGCCCGCGAGACGACGCAGCGCGGCCCCGATCCTGGCCGAGGTGAAGCCGTAGCCGCTTCGAAGGACCCATTCCGTTTCCAGAAAGACGGTCGTGGCGATGAAGATGTCGCCGGTCTCCATCGCCGCGCGCGCCGCCTGAGCCTGGAGCCTGTCGTCGCCCGTGAGGAAGCGGACCGCCACATTGGTGTCAATCGCGCGCACGGCGCTTCGCCTCGGCGGCGACGGCCGCATCCATGTCTTCGATCGTCAGGGCCGGTCCATCATGCGCCAGCGAACCGAACACCTCGTCGATCGTGGTGGCGGGAAAGGCCGGCGCGGGCTTGAGCAACACGCCATCGACGGTGTCTTCCACGGTCAGACGCGTTCCCGCAGGCCAGCGCAACTGGTCGCGAAGCGGCTTGGGCAGGATGACCTGCCCCTTGGTCGAGACGACGGTGGTCAAGACCTCTCTGGCGGCGGCCATGGCCTTCTCCTTGTAAGACGGAAGTAAGATAGTGGTTCAAGCTGGCTGTGCAAGGCGAAAGCGCTTGCGAGTCGCGACATCATTGGCTTTGAAACGGGGCGAGACCCGGCGCGGCCGGGTAGGGGACCGCCTTCCATGTTCAGCCTTCTGAACCTCCAGAGCCTGTTGGGCCTGGTCGTCATCGTCGCCGTCTGCTGGGCGATTTCCGAGAACAGGCGCGCCTTTCCCTGGCGGCTGACGATCGGGGCGATCGCGGTGCAGGCCGGGCTGGTGCTGGCCCTGTTCGCCATTCCGGGCTCGCAGGCCGTGCTGGCGGCGGTGACCGGGGCGGTCGACGGCCTGGCGGCGGCGACCAACGAGGGAACCCAGTTCGTGTTCGGCTATCTGGCCGGGGGCGACCAGCCCTATTCGGTCCAGAACCAAGGCGCCCTGTTCACCTTCGCCTTCCAGGTTCTACCGCTGATCCTGGTGATCTCGGCGCTGTCGGCGCTGCTGTGGCACTGGAAGATATTGAAGTGGATCACCCTGGGCTTCGGCTTTCTGTTCCAGAAGACGATGGGGCTGGGCGGGGCGTCGGCGCTGGCGGTGGCGGCCAACATCTTCCTGGGCATGATCGAAAGCCCGATCGTGATCCGCGCCTATCTGGACAAGCTGACGCGGTCGGAAGTCTTCCTGATGATGGTGGTGGGGCTGGCGACGGTCGCCGGTTCGACCATGGTGGCCTATGCGACCATCCTGGCGCCGGTGCTGACCAATGCGGCGGGCCATGTGCTGGTCGCCTCCATCGTCTCGGCGCCGGCGGGGGTGCTGCTGGCGCGGATCATCATTCCAGAGCAGCCGGGCATGGGCGGGGCGGTGGCCGACTATGACTCCGCCCTGAAATACGACAGCGCCATCGACGCCATCGTCAAGGGAACCTCGGACGGGCTGATGGTGGTGCTGAACATTTCGGCGGTGCTGATCGTGTTCGTGGCCCTGGTGGCGCTGGTCAATGTCATGCTGGGCGGGTTCGTGGTGTTCGGCGAGCCGCTGACGGTCGAGCGTATCCTGGGCGTGCTGTTTTCGCCGGTGGCCTGGCTGATCGGGATCGAGTGGAAGGACGCCGACACGGCGGGCTGGCTGCTGGGTGTCAAACTGACCCTGACCGAGTTCGTCGCCTTCATCGACCTGGGCAAGGTTCCGTCCGGCGAGATGACCGAGCGGACGCGGATGCTGATGACCTACGCCCTGTGCGGTTTCGCCAATATCGGCTCGGTCGGGATCACGGTGACGGGGCTGTCGGTGCTGATGCCGGAGCGGCGGGCCGAGGTGCTGGGCATGATCTGGAAGGGGCTGTTCGCGGGCTTCCTGGCCACGCTGATGACGGCGGCGGTGGTCGGCGCCTTGCCGGCCGCCGTGTTCGGACAGTAGGCCAGACGGAGGCTGAGTCATGAAACTCTACACCTCGCACAGGGCGCCCAATCCGCGCCGGGTCCGCTGGGTCATGGCCGAGAAGGGCGTCGAGGATATCGAACTGGTCGAGATCGACATCCTGGCCGGCGACCACTTCCGGCCGGAGTACCGCGCCAAGGTCGGCGTGCCGCATGTGCCGGCGCTGGAGCTGGACGACGGGACCTGCGTGTCGGAATCCATCGCCATCTGCCGCTATCTGGAGGCGCTTCATCCCGAGCCCAACCTGTTCGGAAACGATCCGCGCGAGCAGGCCTTCATCGAGATGTGGATGCGGCGGTGCGAAATCTATCTGGCCAATCCGATGATGCTGACCGTCCGCTTCAGCCATCCGGCGCTGGCCGCCCTGGAGCCGCCCCAGCCCGAGGTCGCCGAATACAATCGGGGCGGCGCGGAAAAGTTCATGCGCACCCTGGACCGGCGGTTAGCCGACCGCGAGTTCATCGCCGACCGCTTCACCATCGCCGACATCGTCGCCACCGTGGGCCTGGATTTCGGCCGGCTGATCAAATACCGGCCGCCGGCGGAGCTGGAGAACCTGGCGCGCTGGCTGGAGACGTGCCGGGCGCGGCCGGCGGCGAAGGCGGGGGCGTAACGGGCATTGCCGAAACGTAATCCGTCGCGGCGCATCCGCAGGCGGTGATCGCGGCCTCTAACCTCCATAGCGTGGCGTTCACGCCTGTGAGGGGTTTCCCAAGTGATCAAGAGTGTTTTTCCCGGCGGCCTGGCGGTCGTCGGCGTCGTCGTTCTGGCCCTGAGCGCCGCACCCGCGACGGCGCAGGACGTGGGGCGGATGGATCAGGTGGTCCGCGCCTCCGCCGACCAGGATGCGTTCGCCGGCGCGGTGCTGGTGGCGCGGGACGGCGAGGTCCTGCTGGATAAGGGCTATGGGCTGGCGAACCGGGAATGGGCGGTTCCCAACGACGGCGAGACGAAGTTCCGCCTGGCCTCGGTGTCGAAACAGTTCACCGCCGCCGCCGTCCTGCTGCTGAGCGAGCGGGGGGCGGTGGATATCGACGCGCCGGTGAAGACCTATCTGCCCGATGCGCCCGCCGCCTGGGACCGGGTGACGGTGCGCCATCTGCTGACGCACACATCGGGCGTCCCCGACCTGACCCGGTTCGACGATTTCGAGGCGTTGAAGACCCGGCCCGCCACGCTGGACAGCCTGATCGCGCGTTTCCGCGACCGGCCCCTGGCGTTCCCGCCGGGCGAGGGGTGGGCCTATTCCAACTCGAACTATGTGCTGGCGACCGCCGTCATCGAGAAGGCCAGCGGCCAGACCTATGCCGACTTCGTGGCGGAGAACCTGTTCCGGCCGCTGGGCATGGACGACAGCGGATACGACACCCACGCCGCCATCCTGCCTCGCCGCGCATCGGGCTATGTTCCGACCGCAGGCGGCGTCGCCAACGCCGACTATGTGGACATGAGCATCCCCCAGGGCGCGGGCGGCCTGTATTCGACCACGCGCGACCTGCTGAAATGGGAGCAGGGGCTGTTCGGCGGGCGGGTGCTGAAGCCGCAGTCGCTGACGCTGATGACCACGCCCTATCGCAACGACTACGCCATGGGGCTGGCGGTCGCCAAGGCGGGGGACGATGCGATCATCAGCCACTCGGGCGGGATCGAGGGGTTCAACACCTATGTGGCCCATGACGTCGAGGGCGGTCTGACCGTGATCGTGCTGGGCAATCTGAACGGCGACGCGCCGGAGAAGCTGGGCGGATCGCTGATGACCCTGGCGCGCGGCGGGACCGTGACCCTGGCAGACGAGCGGCAGGCGGCGGCGATGCCGGTCGAGGCGCTGGAGGCCTATGAGGGCGTCTATGAGGTCGCGCCGGCCTTTACCCTGACGCTGGCGGTCGCGGGCGGCGTGCTGACGGCCCAGGCCACGGGACAGCAGCCGATCCCCCTGGCCCCCGAGGCCGCCGACGCCTTCTTCGTCGCCGCCATCGACGCCCAGATCACCTTCACCCGCGACGCGGCGGGCGCGATCGAGGGGCTGGTCCTGCACCAGGGCGGGCGGAACCTGCCGGCGCGGAAGAAATAGGTCTCAGCGCGGCGTGAATTTGCGGATCACGCCGGAGAAGGTCATCAGCAGGCGTTCGCCGGTGTTGATCTGGCCGCGCACGAAGATCAGGCTCTTGCCCGCCTTGGTGACCTGGCCCGTGGCCTCGATCAGTTCGCCGACATAGGCGCCGTCGATGAAGGTGGAGTCCAGCTGGACCGTGACGCCCGAGGCGCCTTCCATCTCCTGATAGGCGATCTGGAACATGGCGATGTCGGCGAAGGTCATCAGGCAGCCGCCGTGCATGCGGCCGCCGGCGTTCATGTGCTTCTGCTCGGCGCGGAAGGCGCAGCGCATGTGGCCATCTGGGTCTGGCCGGCCGTAGAAGGGGCCGACGACGGTGTCGAAGGTGTCGTGCAGGTCATAGGTCTGCCAGCCGGCGAACTCGCCTTCGGCGACGGTGATTTTCTTCGGCATGCGGCGAGGGCCTTACTTATGGTCGTGCGGTGCAGCATATAGGCGCAATGAGCGATCCGATCGAAACCGCAATCTTGAACAAATTGGCCGCCATCGGCCCCGGCAAGAGCATCGAGCCGGCGGAAGTGGCCAAAGAGCTACAGCCCGAGCAATGGCAGCGGATGCTGCCCAAGGTGCGGGCCGTGGCGCTGGGCCTGATGCGTCAGGGCAGGCTGACCATCACCAAGAAGGGCAAGCCGGTCGATCCGGACAACTTCCGCGGCGTGACGCGGCTGCGCCAACCGACCGAAGAGGAAATCGCCCTGGCGCTGAGCCGCCGCCCGCCCGCTGCAGAAGACGACATCGAGGACTAGGTTTCTCCGCTCCTCCCCGCGAAGGCGGGGACCCAGTCCTTTCATGAGGCAAGGCGTTTGGGATCGACATCGCTGCAAATCGGCAAGAGCGGAGCGCCCAAAGATCTGGGTCCCCGCCTTCGCGGGGAGGAGCGGACGGTGGGAAACCTGGACGCCGTGCTGGCCGACATCCGCGCCTGCCGCGCCTGCGCGGGCGTGCTGCCGCATACGCCGCGCCCGGTGGTGCGGGTGTTTCCCGAGACGCGGCTGCTGATCTGCGGCCAGGCGCCGGGACGAAGGGTGCATGAAAGCGGCCTGCCGTTCACCGATCCGTCGGGCGACCGGCTGCGCGACTGGATGGGGGTCGATTACGAGACCTTCTATGCCGATCCGCGCATCGGGGTGGCGGCGCAGGCCTTCTGCTATCCGGGGACGGCGCCCAAGGGTGGGGACTATCCGCCGCCGGCGCGGTGCGCCGAGCTGTGGCGGCCGCAGTTGCTGGCGGCCTTGCCGGACATGGAACTGACCCTGCTGGTCGGGAGCTATGCCCAGGCCTGGGCGCTGGAAGGCCGGACGAAGCGGAACATGACCGAGACGGTGAAGGCGTGGCGGGACTATGCGCCCCAGGTGCTGGCGCTGCCGCACCCGTCGTGGCGCAATACGGCGTGGCTGAGGAAGAACCCGTGGTTCGAGGCCGAGGTGGTTCCGTATCTACGACAGCGGGTGCGGGGAATTCTTGCTGATGAAAACACCGCTCATCCCGGCGATCCGAAGGGCGGCGCGAAACAGCCAAGCGGGGACATAGTTCTTTCGTGAGGCGGCGCATGGGAATGAAGAGGATGGCTTGCCTGGCCGCGCTGGCGCTTTCGGCCTGCGCCACGCCCCATATCCAGGCGCCGCTGACGCCGCCTGCCGGGTTCGCCGGCCCCTCCGTCGAGGACCGGGTGTTGATCATGTCGGACGGGGCGCAGTTGCCCTATCTCCATTGGGGGCCTCGGGACCAGGCGCCGTGGGCGGTGATCGTGGCCCTGCACGGCATGAACGATCACGACGCCAGTTTCCGGTTGGCGGGGCCGTGGTGGGCCGAGCAGGGGATCGAGACCTGGGCCTATGACCAGCGCGGCTTCGGCGCGGCGCCGGGGCGGGGCCAGTGGGCCGGACAGGCGCGGATGACCGACGACCTGCGCGAGGTCACGGCCCTGGCGCGGGCGCGCTATCCCGGCGCCGTCATCGCGGTGGTGGGCGAGAGCATGGGCGGCTCGGTGGCGGCGGCGGCCTTCGGATCGGACGATCCGCCGGACGCGGACCGGGTGGTGCTGCTGTCGCCCGGGGTCTGGGGCTGGGCGTCGCAGGGGCCGCTGAACAGCATCGCCCTGAACCTGGCCGCGCGGGCGCTGGGCGATGTGGCGCTGGAGCCGCCCGAGTTCATCGCCCGCAACATCCACGCCTCCTCCAATACGCTGGAGCTGATCCGGAACGGCCGCGATCCGATGAGCATCCTGTCGACGCGGTTCGACACCCTGTACGGGCTGGTCGATCTGATGGAGACGGCGTCCGAGAGCCTGGGGCGCATCCGGGGCGACGCCATCCTGATGTACGGCGCCCACGACGAGGTGGTGAAGAAGGGGCCGATGCGGCTGGCGCTCAGGCGGGCCGAGGCCGAAGGCGGGACGCTGAGGACCGCCTGGTATCCGGACAACTGGCACCTGCTGAACCGCGATCTGGACGCCGAGGTCGTTTATCGCGACGTGGTCTCGTGGCTGCGGGACCCCAGGGCGCCGCTGCCGTCCGGCGCGCCGGCGGTGCTGCCCGAACTGGAACGCACGGCTAGACGTTAAACGCGACAGTCTCCGTGCCGCAACAGGCGTGGAAGGCAGTCTGTTTTCGTCGTTGGCGCGGCCTGACGTGAAATGGTCATGCTTGATCGCTAGTCGCGGCGCGCCTACGTCATCGGGCAACAAGAATATTACCCAGGGAGCGCCTATCATGGGCATGACACTGTTCGATTCGCCGTCGTTCGCGAACCATGAGGGCGTCCACGCCTTCTTCGACGAGAAAACCGGTCTGAAGGCGATCGTCGCCGTCCACTCCACCGCGCGCGGTCCGGCCGTCGGCGGCACGCGGATGTGGAACTATGGCTCGTCGGCCGAGGCGCTGGAGGACGTGCTGCGCCTGTCCAGGGGCATGAGCTACAAGAACGCCGTTGCGGACCTGGAGATGGGCGGCGGCAAGTCGGTGATCATCGGCGATAGCCGCACCCAGAAGACGCCCGAGCTTTTCCGCGCCTTCGGCCGCGCGGTCGATACGCTGGGCGGGATTTACTACGCCGCCGAGGACGTGGGCGTGTCGGTCGCCGACATCGCCGAGGCGCGCAAGGAGACGACGCGCGTCCTGGGCCTGAAGGACGGGCCGGAAGCCTCGGGCGACCCCAGCCCGGTGACGGCCGAGGGCGTCTATCGCTCGACCCTGTCGGTGGCGCGGCGCCTGTGGAAACAGGACGACCTGACCGGCCTGACTATCGCCATCCAGGGCGTGGGACACGTGGGCGGATACCTGGCCGACAAGCTGGCGGCGGCGGGCGCCAGGCTGGTGATGACCGACGTCAACACCGCGACCCTGTCGGAGGTCGCCGCCCGCACGGGGGCCGAGATCGTGGCGCCGGACGCCATCTATGACGTCAAGGCCGACATCTATGCGCCCTGCGCCCTGGGGGCGACGCTGAACCCGCAGACCCTGGACCGGATCACCGCCAAGGCCGTGGTCGGCGCCGCCAACAACCAGCTGGCCACGCCCGAGATCGGCCGCATCCTGTTCGAGCGCGGCGTGCTGTATGCGCCCGACTATGTCGTCAACGGCGGCGGCATCATCAATGTGGCGGCGGAAATGAACGCCCGCCAGACCCGGGGCGCCTTCGATCCTGCCTGGGTCGAGAAGAAGCTGTCGCGCCTGATCGAGACCTTCGACGAAATCCTGGAGCGTTCGGCGGTGGAAAACCGCCCGACCCACGAAATCGCCGACGCCATCGCCGAGGCCCGCATCGCCGAGGCGGGCGAAGTGAAGCGCAAACAGGCGGCCTGAGGCCGCCAGCCGGTTCTCCCTTCGAAACTGGAGGGAGAACCGTCTCTTAACGCCACGTTTACCATCCAGGCGGCATTTTCTGCCTAGCGGGCGTCGGTGTCTCCCGCATGTATGGGGCGGGGACGCGTGGGCGGCTTTACTGCGGCGTTGCAGAAGTTCGGAATCGGCCGCCTGGCCGCGGTCCTCGGCGTCGCCGCCGGCGTCGCGGCCGTGCTGGTCGCCGTCATGCTGCGCATGGGCCAGGCGCCGGACGCGCTGCTCTATTCCAACCTGGACCTGCGCGAGGCCGGCGAGATTTCCGCCGCCCTGGGCCAGGCGGGCATCAAATATACGTCCAAGGGCGACGGCTCGACCATCATGGTCAATCGCGACGAGGTCGGCACGGCGCGGATGCTGATCGCGGGCAAGGGCTTGGTCACCTCGGGCTCGGTCGGTTACGAGCTGTTCGACAACCAGTCGGTGCTGGGCCAGACCGAGTTCCAGCAGCAGCTGAACGAGCAGCGCGCCCTGCAGGGCGAACTGGCGCGCACCATCATGTCGATGCGCGGCATCACCGCCGCCCGCGTCCATATCACCATGCCGCGCCGCGAAATGTTCACCGCGGCCGCCGGCGAGCCGACCGCCGCCGTCCTGGTGGGCCTGGGCGGGCGCGACCTGACCGGCGACCAGGTGCGGGCGATCCGCAACCTGGTGGCCTCGTCCGTGCCGAACCTGAAGCCGGATCGGGTGACGGTGGCGGACCAGACCAACCGCACCCTGGCGGCCGGCAGCGACGACGGCGGCTTCAACTCGGCCTCGGCCGAGGAGGCCAAGGGCAATACCGAGGCCCAGCTTCAGGCGCGCATCAAGGACATCGTCGAGGGCGTCGTCGGCGTCGGCGCCGCGCGCGTGCAGGTGACCGCCGACATCGACCACAGCCGCTCGACCACCCAGGAACAGAAATACGATCCGGACGGCCAGGTCGTGCTGTCCACCTCGACCAATGGATCGCTGTCGCAAAACACCCAGGCCCAGCCGGACGGCGGCGTGACCGCGACCAACAACATCCCTGGCGGCGCCCCGCCCGAGACGACCCAGATCGGCGAGCGGTCCAGCGAGAACGCCGAAATCACCAACTATCAGAACTCCAGCACCACCACGACGACGACCAAGGAGCCGGGCGAGGTCAAGAAGCTGGCCGTCGCCGTCGCCGTGGACGGCAAATGGACCCCGGCGACCGACGGCAAGGGCGAGCCGACCTATGCGCCCCGCTCGGCCGAGGAGATCGCCCAGATCAAGTCGCTGGTCGCCGCCGCCGCCGGCATCGACGAGACGCGCGGCGACAAGATCGAGGTCATCAACGTCCGCTTCAACCGCGACGCCGGCCTGAACGGCGGGCTGGACGGCGCCTCGTCGATGTTCGACTTCTCCAAGAACGACATCATGCGCGGCATCGAGCTGCTGGTGCTGCTGATCACCGGGGTGCTGCTGATCTTCTTCGTGCTGCGGCCGCTGCTGAAGACGGCGGCAGGGGGGACGAACCTGCCGGCCTTGGCTGGCGCCGATGGCTTGACGGTCACGCCGGTGACGACGACGGCGGTCGGTCCGGACGGCCAACTGGTCCAGCTGCCCGCGCCCAGCGAGATGGAGCAGAAGATCGACATCGCCCGCATCGAGGGCCAGGTGAAGGCGTCGTCGGTCAAGAAGGTCGCCGACTTCGTCCAGTCGCATCCCGACGAGGCCACCGGCATCCTGCGCTCCTGGGTGGCTGAAGGCTGATGGCGAAGCTGGTCAACAAGAAGAGCGCCATCGAGGACCCCAACAAGCTGACGGGGCCTGAAAAGGCGGCTGTCATCCTGCTGGCGCTGGGCGAGGAGCACACCGCCCTGTGGGAGCGGCTGGACGACGAGGAGGTCAAGGAGATCTCCCAGGCCATGGCGACGCTGGGCAATGTCACCGCCGAGGCGGTCGAGGCCCTGATGATCGAATTCGTCTCGGGCCTGGCGGGGTCGGGCTCGGTCATGGGCAGCTATGAGCAGACCCAGAAGCTGCTGAGCGCCTTCCTGCCCAAGGATCGGGTCGACGGCCTGATGGAGGAGATCCGGGGCCCGGCCGGGCGGACCATGTGGGACAAGCTGGGCAATGTGAACGAGGCGGTCCTCGCCAACTATCTGAAGAACGAATACCCCCAGACGGTCGCCGTCATCCTGTCCAAGGTGCGCTCGGACCACGCCGCGCGGGTGCTGACCAGCCTGCCCGAGGACTTCGCCCTGGAATGCGTGCAGCGGATGCTGCGGATGGAGCCGGTCCAGCGCGATATCCTGGACAAGATCGAGGCGACGCTGCGCACCGAATTCATGTCGAACCTGGCGCGCACGTCCAAGCGTGACAGCCACGAGCTGATGGCCGACATCTTCAACAGCTTCGACCGCCAGACCGAGGCGCGCTTCATCGGCGCCCTGGAGGAGCGCAACCGCGAATCCGCCGAGCGCATCCGCGCCCTGATGTTCGTGTTCGAGGACCTGTCCAAGCTGGATCCGGGCGGGGTGCAGACCCTGCTGCGGGCGGTGGACAAGGATTCGCTGGCCCTGGCGATGAAGGGCGCGTCCGAGGGCCTGCGCGAAATGTTCTTCTCCAACATGTCCGAACGCGCCTCCAAGATCATGCGCGAGGACATGGAATCGATGGGGCCGGTGCGCCTGAAGGACGTGGACGCCGCCCAGATGGCCATGGTGCAGGTCGCCAAGGACCTGGCGGCCAAGGGCGACATCATGCTGGCCGGCCAGGGCGCCGACGACGAGCTGATCTACTGACATGAGCGCCAGACCCTTCATCTTCGACACCGAGTTCGACGCCGATGGCGGCGTGGTGCGCCCCAGCAGCTGGGCGCCGGCCAAGCGGTCCTACCTGCCGGCCGAGGTGGACGCCCTGGTCGCCCAGGCGCGGCTGGAGGCGCGCCAGCAGGCGCTGGCCGAGGTCGAGAACATCCGCGCCCTGGCCCTGACCAACATCGCCCAGGCTGTCGGCCACGCCCTGCCCATGCTGAGGAACGCCGCGCAGGCCCACCGCGAGCAGTCGGCGGACCTGGCCCTGGCCGCCGCCCGCGCCATCGGCGGCGCCGCCCTGGAGCGTTTCCCGCAGGCGCCGCTGCGCGCCGCCCTGGAGGTGCTGGCCCAGGAAATCGACGCTTCGCCACGTCTGGTGGTGCGGGCGTCAGGCCTGGACGAGACGGCGCGCGCGGCCATCGAGCAGGCCTGCGCCGACAGCGGCTTCACCGGCGTGGTGGCCTTCCGCGACGAGCCCGGCATGGCGCTGGCCGCCTTCCAGCTGGAATGGGCCGACGGGCGCGCCGATCACGATCCGCAAGGCTCGGCCGACCGCGTCGCCGAGGCCCTGACCGCCGCCCTGGCCGCCGAGGCCGGGCACGCCGAATCCCTTTCCGCCAACAGGAGCAGCCTCTGATGGCTTCCGACGATCTGGCTCTCGAAGAGTTTTCCGATTCCGTGGCCATCGCGCCCGCCGACGATACGGGCGAGAAGACCGCCGCCGACCTGGCGACCGTCTTCGACGTGCCGGTGAACATTTCGGCGGTGCTGGGCAAGTCGCACATGTCGGTGGCCCAGCTGCTGAAGCTGAACAAGGGGTCGGTGCTGGAACTGGACCGCAAGGTCGGCGAGGCGATCGACATCTTCGTCAACAACCGCCTGATCGCGCGCGGCGAGGTCGTCGTCGTCGACGACCGGTTAGGCGTGACCATGACGGAAATCATCAAGACCGAGGATTCGGGCGCCTGAAGCAATGCCGCGCAGGCATTGCGCAGCAGAAGTGACGGCGACCGGCTTTAGAGATTAGAGGAGAAGAACGATGCGTCTTCTGGTGGTAGGCAGACTGAGCGGACAGCTGGCGTCGGCGGTGAAGATGGCCATGGCGCACGGCGCCAAGGTCAATCACGTCGAGCGGGCGGACCAGGCGACAGAGCAGTTGCGCCGGGGGCAGGGCGCAGACCTGCTGATGGTCGACTACAAGCTGGACATCGCCGCCCTGATCGGCGCCAACGAGGCCGAGCGGATCACGGTGCCGGTGGTGGCCTTCGGGGTCGACGCCGATGCGCGTGAGGCCGCCGCCGCCATCAAGGCCGGGGCCAAGGAGTTCATCCCCCTGCCGCCCGACGCGGAGATGATCGCGGCGGTGCTGTCGGCGGTGGCCGACGACGAAAAGCCGATGATCTCGGCCGATCCGTCGATGAAGGCGGTGTTGCAACTGGCCGACCAGGTGGCGCGCTCGGAAGCCTCGATCCTGATCACCGGCGAAAGCGGCGTCGGCAAGGAGGTGATGGCGCGTTACCTGCACGAGCATTCGCGCCGGTCCGAACGCCCCTTCATCAGCGTCAACTGCGCCGCCATTCCCGACAATCTGCTGGAATCCGAACTGTTCGGGCACGAGAAGGGCGCCTTCACCGGCGCGGTCGCCCGCCGGATCGGCAAGTTCGAGGAGGCCGACGGCGGCACCCTGCTGCTGGACGAAATCAGCGAGATGGACGCCCGTCTGCAGGCCAAGCTGCTGCGCGCCATCCAGGAACGGGTCATCGACCGGGTCGGCGGCTCCAAGCCCGTGCCGGTCAACATCCGCATCATCGCCACCTCCAACCGCGACCTGGCCCGGGCCGTGTCGGAGGGGACCTTCCGCGAGGACCTGCTGTATCGGCTGAACGTGGTGAACCTGCGCCTGCCGTCCTTACGCGAACGTCCGGGCGACATCGGCGTGCTGGCCGATCACTTCATCAGGAAATACGCCGCCGCCAACGGCGTGCCGGAGCGGCCGATGTCGGCCCAGGCGCGCCAGGCCATCGCCGCCCACCGCTGGCCCGGCAATGTGCGCGAACTGGAAAACGCCATGCACCGCGCGGTGCTGCTGGCGACCGGGCCCGAGATCGGCGTGGACGCCATCCGCCTGCCGGACGGCCAGCCGCTGACGCCGGCGTCGGGCATGGTGGGGCAGGCGGCGCCTGCCGGCCATGACGGGGCCTATGGCGGCGGGGTCGCCGCGCGCGCGGCCCAGGCGGCGGACGCGGTGACCCGCAGCTTCGTCGGCCAGACCGTCGCGGCGATGGAGAAAACCCTGATCCTGGACACGCTGAGCCACTGCCTGGGCAATCGGACCCATGCGGCCAACATCCTGGGCATCTCCATCCGCACCCTGCGCAACAAGCTGAACGAATACGCCGACGAGGGCACGGCCATCCCCGCGCCGCAGAGCGGCGTCGCCGCATCCGGCTACGCGGCCTGAGCATGGCGGCCGGCTTCGACCGCAGAACGCTGCTGGGCGGCGCCGGCGCGCTGGCGCTGGCGGGCTGCTATCGGCGCGACCGGCCGCAGGCCGAGGAAGCGCCTGGGGATTTCTTCCTGTCGGACCTTGAGGCGCGTCACGGCGGCCGGCTGGGCGTCGCCGCCCTGGACGTCGGCAGCGGTCGCCGCGTGCTGTGGCGCGGTCAGGAGCGTTTTCCCTTCTGTTCGACCTTCAAGGCCTTTCTGGCGGCCGCGACCCTGGAGCGGGTCCAGCGCGACGAGGAGCAGCTGGACCGCGCCGTGCGCATCACCCGCGCCGACATGATCCCGCACGCGCCCGTGACCGAAAAGGCGGTCGGAGGCGCCCTGACGATCCGCGAACTGATGCAGGCAGCGGTCGAGGTCAGCGACAATCCGGCCGCCAACATCCTGATCCGTGAAATGGGCGGAATCGCCGTATGGCGTTCGTGGTGGCCGAAGTTCGGCGACACCACCACCCTGATTTCGCGGCTGGAGCCGGAACTGAACACCGCCCTGCCCAACGATCCGCGCGACACCTGCCTGCCGGAACAGACGCTGGCGAACATTCGCGAGATGGCGTTCAGCGATCGGCTGACGCCCGAGCACGACGATCTGCTGCGCGGCTGGCTGGAGGCGTCGCCCACGGGGTCGGGCCGGATCAAGGCCGGGGCGCCTGAGGGTTGGACCGTCGCGCACAAGACCGGAACCGGCGAGAACGGCACGGCCAACGACATCGGCATGCTGACGCCGGTGTCGGGTTCGCCCGTCATCCTGGCCGTCTATTACACCGGGGCGGTCGAAGCCACGGAGGCGCAGCGCGACGCCGTGATCGCCGAGGCGACGCGCCGGGCGTTCAAGGTCCTGGGACGTGACTGACGCGCCGCTTCTGATGAAGGACGGCATGGCGCGCCCCACCGGGCGCGACGTGCTGAGCTGGCTGAATCGCGGCGAAGTGCTGATGGCGGTCGGCGTGATCGGCGTGATCATGCTGCTGATCCTGCCGGTCCCGAAGATGCTGCTGGACCTGCTGCTGGCGATCTCGCTGGTGTCCAGCGTGCTGATCCTGATGACGGCCGTGATGATGAAGCGGCCGCTGGACTTCGCCATCTTCCCGACGGTGCTGCTGGTTTCGACCCTGTTCCGGCTGGGCCTGAACCTGGCCTCGACGCGCCTGATCCTGACCCACGGGCAGGAGGGCCACGACGCCGCCGGCCAGGTGATCAACGCCTTCGGCCAGCTGATGATGGGCGGCAATTTCATCATCGGGGTGATCATCTTCGCGATCATCCTGGTGGTGAACTTCGTGGTCATCACCAAGGGTTCGACCCGGATCGCCGAGGTGTCGGCCCGCTTCACCCTGGACTCCATGCCGGGCAAGCAGATGGCCATCGACGCCGACCTGTCGTCCGGCCTGATCACCGAGGACCAGGCCAAGCTGCGCCGGAAGGAGCTGGAGCAGGAATCGACCTTCTTCGGCGCCATGGACGGCGCCTCCAAGTTCGTGCGCGGCGATGCGGTCGCCGGCCTGATCATCACCTTCATCAACGCCATCGGCGGGATTCTGATCGGCACGCTGCAGCACGGCATGCCGGCGATGGAGGCCGCCAACACCTATGTCCAGCTGACCATCGGCGACGGCCTGGTGACCCAGGTGCCGGCCATCATCATCTCGATCGCCGCCGGCTTCCTGGTGTCCAAGGCGGGCGTCGAGGGCACGGCGGACAAGGCCATGGTCACCCAGTTGGCCACCAACCCCGTCTCGCTGGGCGTGGTGTCGGGCGCGGCGGGCCTGATCGGCCTGATCCCCGGCATGCCGCTGATCCCCTTCGCGGCCCTGGCCCTGGGAGCGGGCTTCATGGCCTGGAGGCTGGGGCGCGAGCGGTTGCAGCCCAAGCCGACCGAGGCCGAGGCCGCGGCGGCGGCCGCCGCCGCCAACCCCAAGGAGGATGTCGAGGAGCCGATCTCGAACGTCCTGACCATCGACGAGGTCAAGATCGAGCTGGGCTATTCGCTGCTGAGCCTGATCAACGACCTGGAAGGGCGCCGGCTGACGGATCAGATCCGGGCGCTGCGCCGGTCGCTGGCCCAGGAATACGGCTTCGTCATCCCGCAGGTGCGCATCCTGGACAATATGCGCCTGCCGACCCAGGGCTACGCCATCCGCATCAAGGAGATGGAGAGCGGGGCGGGCGAGGTGCGGCTGGGGCATCTGATGGCGATGGACCCGGCGGGGCGCCAGGTGGAGCTGCCTGGCGAACACATGCGCGAGCCGGCGTTCGGCCTGCCGGCGACCTGGATCGAGGAAGGCCTGCGGGAGGAGGCGACCTTCCGGGGCTATACGCTGGTCGATCCCTCGACGGTGCTGACGACGCACCTGACGGAAATCCTCAAGGAGAACATGGCGGACCTGCTGTCCTATGGCGAGGTGCAGAAGCTGCTGAAGGAACTGGGGACCGAAGAGAAGAAGCTGGTCGAGGAACTTGTGCCCTCGGTCGTCACGGTCACCACCTTGCAACGGGTGCTGCAGGCGCTGCTGAGGGAAAAGGTGTCGATCCGCGACCTGCCGGCGATCCTGGAAGGTCTGGCGGAGGCGGCGCCGCACAGCACCAGCGTCACCACCCTGGTCGAACACGTCCGCGCCCGGCTGGCGCGTCAGCTGTGCTGGCAGAACCAAGCCGGGGACGGCGCCCTGCCCATCGTGACCCTGTCGCCGGAATGGGAGAGCGCCTTCGCCGAGAGCCTGATCGGCGGCGGCGAGGACAGGCAGCTGGCCATGGCGCCGTCGCGCCTTCAGGACTTCATCCGCGCGGTGCGCGACACCTTCGAGCGCATCGCCATGTCCGGCGAAAATCCGGTGCTGCTGACCGGACCGCAGACCCGGCCCTATGTGCGGTCGATCATCGAGCGTTTCAGAGGCCAGACGGTGGTCATGAGCCAGAACGAGGTCCACCCCAAGGCCCGCCTGCGCACCCTGGGGCAGGTCTGAATCCAGCCGATGCGCAGATGGCGTTTGACGCCGACGGCGGGGCCGCTAATGCTCCGGTTACATGACGTCGAACCCGAACCCGAACCCAAACTGGTTGCGATTCCAGCAATTTGCCCGAACGCCGTCGCTGGCGCGCTCGCTTCTGGTCCTTTTGACCGCAGCATTCGTGCTGCTGCTGACGGTCAATGTGGCGACCTTCGTCATGATCCAGCGCACGGCCGCGGTGAACGACACCATCGAACACGCCCAGCAGATGCGCCGGGCGTCCCGCACCACCTTGATCGCCATGCTGGACGCCGAGACGGCCCAGCGCGGCTTTCTGCTGACCGGGCGCAGCGAGTTCCTGACGCCCTACCATGAGGCGCAGGAGACGATCCGCCCCGCCCTGGCGTTTCTGGACGAGGGCGCCGAGAGAGATCCCACGCTGAAGGAGCCGGTCGCCAATATCCACCGCCTCGCCGACGCCAAATGGGCCGAGATGGACAACACCCTGACGCTGGCGCGCCAGGGCCGCATCGGCCAGGCGATCCAGTCCGTGCGCTCCGGCGAGGGCAAGCGCTACATGGACGAGATGCGGGCGGCCATCGACGCGTTCGACGCGGAGAAGTCGGCTCGCATCGCCTCTCGGACGGCGGCGTCGGAGCGGTTTGGCTTCCTGACCGTCACGATGAACGCCATCGCCGCCCTGCTGGTGATCGTGCTGGCGTTGCTGTCGACGTGGATGGTGCGGCGCTATGTCGACGAAATCCAGCGTGCGCGCGACGATCTGGATCGAATGAACATCGGGCTGGAAGACACGATCCGCGACCGGACCAGCGACCTGACGCGCGCCAACGAGGAAATCCAGCGCTTCGCCTATATCGTCAGCCACGACCTGCGCGCGCCCCTGGTCAATGTCATGGGCTACACCTCCGAACTGGAGCAGGCCGGCAAGGTCGTCGACAAGGCCATCGCGGAGGCGGAAACCCAGCGCGAAGTGCCCCTCGATGTCGTGACCGCCGTGCGCGAGGACATGCCCGAGGCGATCGGCTTCATCCGCGCCTCGACCGAGAAGATGGATCGGCTGATCAACGCCATCCTGAGGTTGTCGCGCGAAGGGCGCCGAAACCTGGTCCCCGAGACGCTGGACATGACCGCCATGTCGCAGGCCATCGCCGACAGCGTGCACCACCAGACCGAGGCCTCGGGCGCCCGGATCGACATCCAGCCCCTGCCGTCCATCGAGAGCGACCGGCTGTCCATGGAGCAGATCATGGGCAATCTGATCGACAACGCCGTCAAATATCAGGACGCCAGCCGCCCGGGCGAGATCACGGTTTCTGGCGAGGACGTCCCCGGCGGCTGGGTGGTGTATCGCATCGCCGACAACGGTCGCGGCATCGCCCCGCGCGACCACGAGCGGATCTTCGAACTGTTCCGCCGTTCGGGCCGCCAGGACCGGACGGGCGAGGGGCTGGGGCTGGCGTTCGTCCGCAACAGCGTCCGACGCATCGGGGGGACCATCGACGTCGAGTCAGAACTTGGCAAGGGCTCGACTTTCCTGCTGAAATTCCCCAAACGGTTGATCTTGCCGGAATCTGGAGGCGCTCTGTGACGCAACCCGTCAAAATCATCATGGTCGAGGACGACCACGGCCATGCCAAGCTGATCGAGAAGAATATTCGCCGGGCGAATATCAACAACGAGATCCAGCATTTTGACGAAGGCGGCGCGGCGCTGGACTATCTGTTCAGCGAGGAAATCCTGGCCAACGGTCCGCTGCTGATCCTGCTGGACCTGAACCTGCCGGACATGTCGGGGACCGACATCCTGGAGAAGGTCAAGGGCAACGACCGCCTGAAGCGTGCGCCGGTGGTGGTGCTGACCACGACCGACGACAAGGTCGAGATCCAGCGGTGCTACGACCTGGGGTGCAACGTCTACATCACCAAGCCCGTGGACTATGAATCCTTCGCTGGGGCGATCCGACAACTGGGACTGTTCCTTTCGGTGATTCAGGCGCCGGAAATCCAGTGAACACGACGGGCGCCATTCGCCTGCTCTACATCGACGACGACCGCGGCCTGGCCCGGCTGGTCGAGAAGGAGCTCAGCCGCAACGGATACGCCGTGACCTGCGCCCTGGACGGGGACGCGGGGCTGGAGCTGCTGCGGGCGAACACCTACGACGTCTGCGCCCTGGACCACTACATGCCCGAGCGCGACGGGCTGGACGTGCTGCCCGACATCATGGCCCTGCCGGAGCCGCCGCCGGTGGTCTATGTGACCGGCGCCCAGGACGGGCGGATCGCGGTGGCGGCCCTGCGCGCGGGGGCCGCGGACTATGTGATCAAGGACGTGTCGGAGGATTTCACCGCCCTGCTGCGCTCGGCGGTGGAGGGCGCCCTGCTGCGGCGCCGGCTTCAGCGCGAGAACGACGCCGCCCAGGAAGAAATCCGCCTCGCCCGCGACCGCGCCGAGGCGATGCTGCGCGAGGTGAACCACCGCGTCGGCAATTCGCTGCAACTGGTGTCCAGCTTCATGTCGCTGCAGATGCGTCATGTCAGCGACCAGGGCGCCAAGGATGCGCTGCGCGAATCGCAGGCGCGCATCGAGGCGGTCGCCCATGTGCACCGCCGGCTCTATACCTCTGGCGACATGAGCCAGGTCGCCATGGACGAATATCTGGTCGGACTGATGGACGAACTGGCCAAGTCCATCGGACCGGACGAGGGCTCGCCCCGGCTGGTGCTGGAGGCCGCCCCCCTGTCGGTCACGACCGATCAGGCGGTGTCGCTGGGCGTCATCGTCACCGAACTGGTGACCAATGCGGTCAAATACGCCTATGCGCCGGGGCAGGGCGGCGAAATCCGCATCCGCCTGGAGCGGGAATCGCCGGACCGCGCCATACTGACGGTCGAGGACGACGGCCCCGGCCTGGGCGACGGCGCGCCCAAGGGCACGGGCCTGGGCGCCAAGATCATTTCCGCCATGGCGTCGGGCCTGCGCTCGGCTGTCGATTTCGACGGCTCGCATCACGGCGTGCGCGCCCGCATGGCGTTCGACCTCTAGGTCCTGCGTGTCATGCTGCAGTTCGGCGTCCGCAATCCCGCTTTCGACTATCGCCGCCGCGCGACGGCCTTCGGCGTGGTCGAGCGCGGCGGCCTGATCGCCTGTGTGCGGGTGGAGCGGCCCTCCGGCCCCTATTTCGACCTGCCGGGCGGCGGGGTGGACGGCGAGGAGAGCGAAGTCCAGGCCCTGGTGCGCGAATTCGCCGAAGAGACCGGGCTCAGCATCGCGCCGCTGAACCGCATCGCCGAGGCCAGCCAGTATTTCAGACGTTCGACCGACGAGCCGGTGAACAATGTCGGCGGCTTCTGGACGGCGGCCGTGCTGGGCGAGGATCCGCAGGCCAAGTGCGAAGACGACCATACCCTGGTGTGGCTGGATCCGACCTTCGCCCTGTCGCGCCTGCGCCATGACTCCCACGCCTGGGCGATCGCGGTCTGGCTGCGCCGGGCAAGCTGAACGGTACGGAACGGTCGCCCCGGGCCGCCGTTTATTCTGCAACGCCTCGGTTGTTTCGACCTGGGTATGCAGAACGGAGACGTACAATGGCCGATAATGACCGCATCGAAGGCGCTGCCAAGAACATGGGCGGCAAGGTCAAGGAAGCCGCCGGCAAGGTGACCGGCGATCACAAGCTTCAGGCTGAAGGCAAGGCCGATCAGGTCGAAGGCAAGGTCCAGAACGCGGTCGGCGGGGCCAAGGACGCGCTTCGCGGCAAATAATCGCCAGGTCGAAATCGACAGGAACGCCGTCCGCGCCAGCGGGCGGCGTTTTCCTTTGGGGCCTCAGTCGTCGTCGCCCCACAGCTTGATCAACAGGCCCTTGCTGGCCGGGGCGTTCACGGGTCGGCATTCGGAGTTGAAGCCGCCGCCTTCGGGACGGGAGCGGCAGTCCATCTCCTGCGGGAGGGACGAGGCGGCGGTCGAACGCGACCGGGGGCCGCATTGCAGCGCATAGGCCGAACCGTTCGACTGGGCCTGGGTCATTTCGCAGTCGTCGGCCATGCCGGCGGGCCGCAGGGCCTCGGGCAGACGGTCGCCCAGCGCCAGGGCCAACTGGCCGCGCACCTCGGCCTGGCAGGTCGCCATCGGCTTGTCGCCGCGCACCAGGGGACTGCATCGCGCCCGCTCATAGCCGAAGGGGTCGGCGACGCCCCAGGCCGGAACCGAGTGCTGCGGAGCCGGGGCGGCGATCTGGACGGTCGGCTCGGGGGCCGGGGTCTCCCAGACGACGGACGACGCGGGTTGCTGCATCGCGAGCAGCAAGGCGAAGGCGGCGGTGATCATCGGTTCGGTCCTTCGAGGACTGGCGTGGGCGACGCCCCCGCGTTGGCGCCTACCTTGTCAGGGCGCGCATCGCCTTGTCGAGCCCTTCCAGGGTCAGGGGGAACATGCGGTGGTCCATCACCTCGTTCAGCAGGCCCACCGAGGCGGTGTAGGACCAGTAGCGTTCCTGCACCGGGTTCAGCCAGACGGACTTGTCCCATTGCTGGCGGGCGCGCTTCATCCAGACGGCGCCGGCCTCCTCGTTCCAGTGCTCGACCGAGCCGCCGGGCATGCTCACTTCATACGGGGACATGGTCGCGTCGCCGACGAAGATGGCCCGCCAGTCGCCAGGATATTTGTGCAGCAGATCCCAGGTCGGGATGCGTTCCGTGTGGCGGCGGCGATTGTCCTTCCAGACACCCTCGTAGAGGCAGTTGTGGAAGTAGAAGAACTCCAGGTTCTTGAACTCGGTCTTGGCGGCCGAGAACAGCTCCTCGACCAGTTTGATATGGCCGTCCATCGAGCCGCCGACGTCGAGGAACAGCAGGACCTTGATGGTGTTGCGCCGCTCGGGCCGCATCTGGATGTCCAGCCAGCCCTGGCGGGCCGTGCCGTCGATGGTGCCGTCGATGTCCAGCTCTTCGGCCGCGCCCTGTCGGGCGAAACGGCGCAGGCGGCGTAGCGCGACCTTGATGTTGCGGGTGCCCAGTTCGACCGTGTCGTCAAGGTTCCTGAACTCGCGCTTCTCCCACACCTTGACGGCGCGACCATGCTGGCTCGGCCCGCCGATGCGGACGCCCTCGGGGTTATAGCCGCCGTGGCCGAAGGGGCTGGTCCCGCCCGTGCCGATCCACTTGTTGCCGCCGGAATGGCGTTCCTTCTGCTCCTCCAGCCGCTGCTTCAGCGTCTCCATCAGCTTGTCGAAGCCGCCCAAGGACGCCCATTGGGCCTCGATCTGGGCCTTCTCCTCGTCGGTCAGATATTTCTCGTTCAGCAGACGCAGCCAGTCCTCGGGGATGTCGGTGGTCAGGTCCTCGCCCGCGCCGACGGACTCCACGCCCTTGAACACCGTGCCGAACACCTGGTCGAAGCGGTCGTAGTGTTTCTCGTCCTTGACCAGGACGGCCCGCGACAGGTGATAGAAGGCCTCGACCTGCCGCCCGGCCACGTCGCGATCCATGGCTTCCATCAGATGGAGCCATTCCTTCATCGACACCGGAACCTTGGCGTCGCGCAGGGCGGTGAAGAAGGGCAGGAGCATCAGTCTCGTTCCGACTCAAGGCTGGACAGCAAGCCGGCCAGGGCGTCTTTCAACATCGGTGAATGGAGAGCCGCCGCCTCCCAGATGATTTTTCGGTCGGCGCGAAGATAGCCGTGCGCCAGCCGGTTTCTCAGGCCTGCGATATCCGCCCAGGGCACGTCTGGAGCCCTATGCTTGAGGGACGAAGAGAGGTTCTGCGCGCCTTCTCCGAGGACGATCAGATACATCGATGTCGCCGCGACGCGAGACTGGTCTTCGATCCATTCCTCGGCCGGCCTATGGCCCACCTCGATCGCGAGTCGATCGAGCGCCTCAAGCATTTCCTCGAGATACAGCCGGTCCTTTTCGTCAGACAACGATGGCGTCCCGTGTCGCGGTTCGCTTCACAAGTCGGTGCATGGAATCCTCGGTCCCCATCTCGACGGCCAAGCCAAGCTTCTCGCCGAGTTCCCTTTCTATTCCGAAGAACCTGAAACCCAGGGGTTTGGATGTTTCGACGATGAGGTCCACGTCGCTGTCCGGCCCGGCCTCGTCGCGGGCGTAGCTGCCGAACAGGCGCACGTTGACGATGCCCTGCTCCTCGAGCCAGGGCTTCAGGTCGCGCAGTTTCTCCAGCAGCTCGGCGCGGGTCATGACGGCAATATAGACCGCCCGAAGCCTAATCGGAACGGTCGAGCCTCTCGATCAGCCGCCGGGCGTCGTCGGGCGCGGCGCAGCGGATGGTGTTGTCGAAATAGACGAAGACATCGTGGGCCTCGCGCCAGCGCCGGACGTGGGCGGCCCAGTCCGCGAGCGTCGCCTCGTCATAGCGGCCGTGATAGCGCCCGCTCGGCCCATGTCCGCGCAGATAGACGAAGTCTGCGGTGACCTCGAACGGCGCCGGGGCGTGATGATGGTCGGAAATGCACAATGCCGCGCCGTGCTCGCGCAACAGGTCCAGCACGGCGGGCGCATACCAGTCGGGATGGCGGAATTCGAAGACGAACCGGCCGCGCCGAGGCAGGGCCTTCAGGAAGTTCGACAAGCGAGCGTCGTCGCGGCGCAGGCTGGGCGGCAGCTGGAACAGGATCGGGCCGATCTTGTCGCCCAGGCTCTCGATCCGCTGCAACATGAGGGGCAGGCTTTCGGCCGGGTCCGCCAGTCGGGTGTCGTGGGTGATGTGGCGCGAGGCCTTCCAGGCGAAGACGAAATCGTCGGGCGTCTGCGCGCGCCAGGCGGCGACGGCCTGTTCGGTCGGCGTCCTGTAGAAGCTGGCGTTGATCTCCAGCGTGGAAAAGCGCCGCGACACATAGGCCAGCCGGTCCTTGGCCTTGACCGTGTCGGGATAGAAGGGACCGTTCCAGTCCTTGTAGGCCCAACCCGACGTACCGATGCGAACCTGACCCATGGCTGTCTAGCGGGCCAGCGGGGAAACGGTTCAGCCGCGCCGCAGGATGAATTCGTCGTCCCGCCAGGCGCCGACCGGATACTGGTATTCGCCGACCTTTTCGAAGCCGTGGGCGGCGTAGAGTTTCTGGGCCTTGTGGTTGCCGCTCCAGACGCCGATCCACAGCGGGCCGTTGGTGTTCGCCTCCATCCACGCCAGCGACAGGGCCAGCAGCTTCGTGCCGAGGCCCAGCCCCTGCGCGGTCCGGGCGACATAGAGGCGGCGCAACTCCATGTGGCTGGGGCGGGCGTCGGGATGGGGCAGGCCGTTGGGGCCGGCGTTGGCGAAGGCCAGAAGGTCGCCGTCGCGTTCCGCCACCCACCAGGCGCAGCCAGGCTCGGCCAGCTTCGACCGCATGGGCTCGGGATCGAAGCTGGCGTCGAGGAAGGCGTCCAGGTCGGCCTTAGGATAGGGAATGCCGAAGCCGTCCACGAAGGTGTCGATGAAGGTCCGGCGGCCCAGCGCCCCGAGCGCGGCGGCGTCGTCGAGGCGGGCGAGGCGGATCACGGCGTCGGTCATGACCCGCCCTTAGCGTCAGAAGCCGTCCAGCGCGACCTTGCCTATGGTCGAGCCGCTTTCCAGCTGGCGATGGCCTTCCAGCAGGGTTTCGACCGACAGGGGGCCGAGGTTGCGCGTCAGGGTGGTCTGGATCGCGCCCGCGTCCACCAGCCGCGAGACCTCGGTCAGCAGTTCGTGCTGGGCGATCATGTCGGGCGTCTGATGGACGGGGCGGGCGAACATGAACTCCCAGACGAAGCCGGCGCTGCGGCTTTTCAGCAGTTCGATCGGCAGGCCCTTGAAGTCGTCGATGCAGCCGATCACGCCCTGCACCGCCACGGCGCGGGCCAGCGCCTTGAAATGGCGGGGCGTCTGGGTCAGGGCGGCGATGTATTTCGGCGCGCGTTCCCCGGCCGCCGTCAGGGCCTCGTCGAGCGGGCCGGAATGATCGATGACCGCGTGGGCGCCCAAGTCCAGGCACCACTGGCGGGTTTCGGGACGAGAGGCGGTGGCGACGACGCGCAAGCCGGTCGTCGCGCGGGCGATCTGGATCAGGGCCGAGCCGACGCCGCCGGCTCCGCCGACGATCAGCAGGGTCTCGTTCTCGTCGCGGCCGGCCTTCATCCGGTCGAACAGCAGTTCCCAGGCCGTGATGACCGTCAGCGGCAGGGCGGCCGCTTCCGCGAAGGAGAGCGACCTGGGCTTGGCGCCCACGATCCGTTCGTCGACCGACTGACGCTCGGCGTTGGAGCCGGGCCGGTCGATCTGGCCGGCGTAGAAGACTTCGTCCCCGAGCTTGAACAGGCTGGCCTCGGGGCCGACGCCGACCACCACGCCGGCGGCGTCATAGCCCAGGATGCTGGGCTGGTCGTCCTCGGGCTGGCGGCTGGCGCGGACCTTCGTGTCCACGGGGTTCAGGCTGACGGCCTTCACCTCGACCAGCAGGTCGCGGGGCCGCAGGGTCGGCTCGTCGGTCTCGAAGGCGACCAGGGCGGCGGGGTCGGTGGCGGGGCGGGGGCCGGTCGTGCCGATGGCCTTCATGACGATCTCCTGTGCTTGTCGCGTCGCGTCCAAGATCGCCTCGTGGTACGATCAGCGCAAGAACGACACTTTCTGGTATGTAGTACCCAAATGGATACTGTCTCCGTCGAAACCCGAGGCGTCCCCTTGCGCGATGTGAGGGTCGGGGAATGCGTCGTCGACGCCGCCCTCGACCTGATCGGCGGCAAGTGGAAGGGCGTGATCGTCTTCCACCTGTTGGACGGGACGCTGCGGTTCAACGCCCTGAAGCGGCATATGCCCGGCGTCACCCAGCGGATGCTGACCAAACAACTGCGTGAACTGGAGGCGGCGGGCCTGGTGCTGCGCACCGTCTACGCCGAGGTGCCGCCCCGGGTTGAATATCGTCTGAGCGCGGCGGGACAGCGGCTGGGGCCCGTCATCGCGGCGCTGAAGACCTGGGGCGAGGAGCACCTGAGGATCAGGGACGCCTGAGCGATGGATCGAATGGTCTACTGGCCGGACGGGGACAGGCGTCAGGGCGAGGTTGTATCGTCGCGCGAGGGCGGTTACCACCTTAACGGACCAGACCGCGTCGCGGTCGCACACGTCACCGCGCCGGGGGAGGGCTGAGGACGCTTAAAGCCTTGAGATTGAAGGTTCGTCCGCTCGTCATGTCTGTGCCCGCCCTGTCCCTCGATTCGACCGAACAGTCCCCGTCACGCCCGGATGCGATCGCGTCCGCGGGCGCGCTCGCGGCCCTTCGGCCGGGCGCCATCATCCTGACCCGGCACGGCGAACCGGCCCTGTCGCGCAAATGCCTGATCACCGCGCGGCAGTATGGGGACTGGTGGGCCAGGTATGAGGTTGGCGGCCTGCTGGCCGGTCAGACGCCGCCGCCGGAACTGGTCGCCGCCGCCCAAGGGGCCGGCGCCATCTACGCCTCCACCCGCCAGCGCGCCCAGGAAACCGCCGCGGCCGTCGCCGTCGGGCGCGAGGTGATGACCGACGTCATGTTCATCGAGGCGCCCCTGCCGCCGCCGCCGGTTCCCGAATGGATCAGGTTGTCGCCGAAATGGTGGGGGGTGGTGTCGCGCTTCTGGTGGCACGCCTTCGATCACCATGGCGGCCAGGAAACCCGCGCCGAGGCCGAGGCGCGGGCCGAACAGGCGGCGCAGAAGCTGATCGCGCGGGCCGAGGGCGGCCAGGACGTGCTGGTCTTCGCCCACGGCTATTTCAACCATATGGTCGGGGCGCGGCTGAAGGCCGACGGCTGGAAACTGGTCCAGAACCAGGGCTTCAAATACTGGTCCCAGCGCCGCTACGAGAAGCGATAGCGCATCTGCCGTTGATGCGGGGCGGCGCGGTCTTTAGGGTCGCGCGCCATGACCGACGCCATCGCCGCCATCCCCGCCGACCTCAGCTTCGAAGACGCCCTGCAGCGTCTTGAAACCATCGTCTCGCGCCTGGAATCGGGCCAGGCTCCGCTGGAGGAATCGATCGCCCTGTATGAGGAGGGCGCCCGGCTGAAGGCGCATTGCGAGGCGCGGCTGAAGGCGGCGCAGCTGCGCGTCGAAAAGATCGTCGTCGGCCCGGACGGCCAGGCCAAGGGCGTCGAGGCGGCGTCGTTCGAATGACGGGGTCCTCCACCGGCGTCGCGGAGACGATCAGCTTCGACGACTTCCTGAAGGTCGACATCCGCGTCGGCCGGATCGTCAAGGCCGAGCCCTTCCCCGAGGCGAGGAAGCCGGCGTACAAGCTGCAGATCGACTTCGGCCCCGAGATCGGGATCAAGAAGTCCTCGGCCCAGATCACCCGCCACTACACCCTCGAACAGCTGGAGGGCCGCAAGGTCGCCGCCGTGGTCAACTTCCCGCCGCGCCAGATCGGGCCGGTCAGGTCCGAGGTGCTGACCCTGGGCTTTCCCGATGCGGACGGCGAGGTGGTGCTGGTCGGGGTGGATCGGGACCTGCCCCTGGGCGGGCGGCTGTTTTGACCCACGTCGTCGCCGCGAACTCGCCAGAGCAGGCGGTGATCGACCGCGTCGCCGAGGTCGCCGATCTGGTGACGGTGGCGCTGGATCAGTTGCTGCCCCGCGCCGAGGGGCCGGAATCGCGGCTGACGGAGGCGATGCGCTATGCGGCCCTGGGGCCCGGCAAGCGGCTGAGGCCCTTCTTCGCGCTGGAGGCCGCGCGGCTGTTCGACATCGACGAGCGGTCGGTGCTGCGCGCCGCCTGCGCTCTGGAATGCGTCCACGCCTACAGCCTGGTGCACGACGACCTGCCGTGCATGGACGACGACGACATTCGCCGGGGCCGCCCGACCGTCCATCGCGCCTATGACGAGGCGACGGCGGTGCTGGCGGGCGATGCGCTGCAGACGGCGGCGTTCGACATCCTGCTGCACGAGGATACGCACGAGGATGCCGCGGTGCGCTGCGAACTGGCGGCGCGGCTGTCGCTGGCGTCGGGCGCGCGGGGCATGGCGGGGGGGCAGATGATCGACCTGCTGGGCGTGCGTGACGATCTGGGCGGGGTGGCGCGGATGCAGCGGCTGAAGACCGGCGCCCTGTTCGCCTATGCGTTCGAGATTCCGCTGATCGTCGCCGACGCCTCGGCCCAGCATCAGCACGCCCTGATCAGTTTCGCCCACGATGTCGGCCTGGCCTATCAGATCGTCGACGACCTGCTGGACGCCGAAGGCTCGGCCGAGGAGATGGGCAAGGCGGCGGGCGGCAAGGACGCCGCCCTGGGCAAGACCAACTTCGTCACCCTGTTGGGACTGGAGGCGGCGCGCCACAGGGTGACGCACCTGGCCGACCAGGCGCGGTCGCACCTGGAGCCGTTCGGCCATGACGCCGAAATCCTCAAGGCGAGCGTGGACTTTGTGCTGAAACGCAGGTCCTGAGACCATGGTTTGGAATGCCACCATTCCGGCCCGCATTCTTCGTGTGAATCACGGCGGTGAATCAGGCGCGATCCTGATCTATCGCACCCAGATCGCCGTCGCGCGCTGGCGTGCGCCTGACCTTGAGCCGTTTCTCCGTGAGGCGCTGATGCACGAACTGACGCATCAGGCCCGCTTCCGGGCGCTGATGCCTGAACGGGAAGCGAAACCGTGTCGTCTAATGTGGATATGGACAATTGGAGGCGGCCTGCTGGGATTGGTTTCGGCCATGCTTGGTCGTGAGGCGGTTCTGGCGTGTACGGAAGCAGTTGAACGGACTGTTCATCGGCATCTCGACGAACAGATTGCATGGGCGACGGAACATGATCCGATCCTTGCTGCGACGATCCGCGAAATTCAGCGCGAGGAACTGGAACACTTGGCCTTTGCCGTAAAGGAAAGACATAGCGACGGCTTTGTGTGGCTTGATCGACTGATCGCGACCACCACGGAAGGCCTGATTTGGGTGTCGACACGAGGTGACTCCGCGAGGTTGGCTATGCAACTCGCGGCACCAAAACGATCCTTGGAGGGTTGAAAGAAAACCCCTACGGCGACATGGACGCTCGCCTAAGCACTCGTCCCGGATTAGATATCCTAGATGCCCGACACCCCGCTGCTCGACACCGTCAAGTTTCCCGCCGACATGCGGAGCTTCGACATCGCCCAGCTGAAGCAGCTTGCCGAAGAGGTGCGGGCCGAGACGATCGACGCGGTGTCGGTGACGGGGGGGCACCTGGGCGCGGGCCTGGGGGTGGTCGAACTGACCGTGGCGCTGCATCATGTCTTCGAGACGCCCAGGGACATCCTGATCTGGGATGTCGGCCATCAGTGCTATCCGCACAAGATCCTGACCGGGCGGCGCGACCGCATCCGCACCCTGCGCCAGGGCGGGGGGCTGTCGGGCTTCACCAAGCGCAGCGAAAGCGAATACGATCCGTTCGGCGCGGCCCACGCCTCGACCTCGATCAGCGCCGCCCTGGGCTTCGCCGCCGCGCGCGACCAGAAGGGCGAGAAGAACCGGGTGGTGGCCGTGATCGGCGACGGCTCCATGTCGGCGGGCATGGCCTATGAGGCGATGAACAACGCCGCCGAGGCGACCAGCGGCCAGCTGATGGTCGTGCTGAACGACAACGACATGTCGATCGCGCCGCCGGTCGGCGGAATGAGCGCCTATCTGGCCGGGCTGGTGTCGGGCGGGGCCTATCAGAACGTGCGGCGGCTGGGGAAATCGGTCGCCCAGCACCTGCCGCGGCCGTTCCGCAAGGCGGCCAAGAAGGCCGAGGAATATGCGCGCGGCATGGTGACCGGCGGCACCTTCTTCGAGGAGCTGGGCTTCTATTACATCGGGCCGATCGACGGGCACGACATGGACAATCTGGCGCCGATCCTGAAAAAGGCGGCGGCTATCGAGGACCGGCCGGTGCTGGTCCACGTCGTGACGCAGAAGGGCAAGGGCTACGCTCCCGCCGAGAGCAGCGCCGACAAGCTGCACGCCGTGGTCAAGTTCGACGTGGTGTCGGGCAAGCAGGCCAAGGCCATCTCGAATACGCCCAGCTACACCAAGGTGTTCGGGACCGAACTGATCAAGCGGGCCAGGCTGGACCCGTCCATCGTCGCGATCACGGCGGCCATGCCGTCGGGGACCGGGCTGGACCTGTTCGGCCAGGCCTTTCCCGAGCGGACCTATGACGTCGGCATCGCCGAACAGCACGCGGTGACCTTTGCGGCGGGGCTGGCGGCGGACGGGATGAAGCCGGTCTGCGCCATCTATTCCACCTTCCTGCAACGCGGTTACGACCAGGTGGTGCACGACGTGGCGATACAGTCGCTGCCGGTGCGGTTCGCCATGGACCGGGCGGGGCTGGTGGGATCGGACGGGGCGACCCACGCCGGGTCGTTCGACATCGGCTTCATGGGAGCGCTGCCCGGCATGGTGCTGATGGCGGCGGCGGACGAGGCGGAACTGGCGGCCATGATCGCCACCAGCCTGGAGATCGACGACCGGCCAAGCGCCTTCCGCTATCCGCGTGGCGACGGCGTGGGCGTGGACATTCCCGACCTGGCCGCCCCGCTGCAAATCGGCAAGGGCCGGATCGTGCGCGAGGGAACCTCGGTCGCCATCCTGTCGCTGGGCACGCGGTTGCAGGAGGCGCTGAAGGCGGCGGACCTGCTGGCGGCCAGGGGGGTGTCGGCGACGGTGGCGGACGCCCGCTTCGCCAAGCCGCTGGACGCCGATCTGATCCTGCGCCTGGCGCGCGAGCACGAGGCCCTGATCACGGTGGAAGAGGGCGCCATGGGCGGCTTCGGCGCCTTCGTGCTGCAACTGCTGGCCGAGAAGGGCGCGCTGGATACGGGGCTGAAGATCCGCACCCTGGCCCTGCCCGACGTCTTCCAGGACCAGGACGCGCCGGCGGCGATGTACGCCCAGGCCGGGCTGAACGCCGAACATATCGCCGCCGCCTCCCTGCAGGCGCTGGGCGCGCCGGCCAGCGTCGCGGCCGCCCGAGCCTAGGCGCGGTCGCGGATGCGCATCGCGCCGCGTTCGCCGACTTCGACCTCGAACCGGCCGGTGGCGCGGATGAGGTCCGACAGCTTGGCGTAGCCATAGGTGCGCTGGTCGAAGTCGGGATAGGCGTTGCGCAGGCGGCTGCCGATGCCGCCCACGGCGACCCAGCCGTCGCCGTCCTCGTCCATGTCGGCGATGATGGCCGCGATCAGCCGGGCCGCCTCTGACGGTTTGCGCTTGGCCGCCGTGGCGGTCGCCGCCGCCGGCTTTGCGGCGCCGTTGTCGGTCTCGATCGGCGCGGACAGGTTCTCGGTGTAGATGAAGCGGGTGCAGGCCTGGCGGAAGCTTTCGGGCGTCTTCTGTTCGCCGAAGCCATAGACGTCCACGCCTTCCTCGCGGATGCGGGCCGCCAGCCGGGTGAAGTCGGAATCCGACGACACCAGGCAGAATCCGTCGAACCGGCCCGAGTGCAGCAGGTCCATCGCGTCGATGACCAGGGCGATGTCGCCAGAGTTCTTGCCCTTGGTGTTGGCGAAATTCTGCTGGGGCTGGATGGCCAGGCGCGCCAGGACCCGCGTCCAGCCGGCGATCTGGGGGCTGGAAAAATCGCCATAGACCCGCCGCGCCGAGGCCTCGCCGATGGTGGCGATCTCGGTGAACAGCGCCTCGGCGATGCGCGACGAGGCGTTTTCGGCGTCAATCAGGACCGCGAGGCGGGGCGGCTTGTCATTGGCCATGGTCGGGCCTTTCGCTTGGGCGTCCGGGATGCGGCGCGGGGCGAGCCTACAACTGCCCCATCGTATTGTCGTGGTCGACCGCCTGTTTCTTCAGCCATCCGACGAAGGCGGTGGCGCTGGGGGACGGAGGTCGGTCCCGGGGCTGGACGACGTAATAGGCGAAACCCACCGCTTCGGAGCCGTCGGCGAACGGCGCGACCAGTCGGCCGGACGCCAGGTCCGCCTGGGCCAGGGTGCGCTTGGCCAGGGCCACGCCGCGCCCGGCCATGGCCGCCTCGATCAGCAGGCCGGACTGGTTGAAGCGCGAGCCCCGGCGCGGGTCGGGATGGCGCACGCCCCGCGCCTTGAGCCACATGGCCCAGTCGGGACGGCTGGGATCGCCGTCGTTGGACATGTCGTGCAGCAGGGTGTGCTGCATCAGGTCGGCGGGCTGGCGGATCGGATGGGCGCCGTTCAACAGGGCTGGCGCGCAGACCGGCAGGACCGTCTCGGTCATCAGGCGGTCCACCGTCAGGCCAGGATAGTCGCCGGGGCCATAGCGGACCGCCAGATCGACCTTGCCCTCGGTCAGGTCGGCCGGCTCCATGTCCGCCGAAATCCACAGTTCGACCTCGGGATGGGCGGCGTGGAAATCGTCCATGCGCGGCATCAGCCATTTGGAGGCGAAGCTGGGCGCGACGCTGATCGCCACTTGCCGCCTACGCGGCGGCTCGCGCAGCAGGGACGAGGCGTCCATCAGCCGTTCGAACCCTTCACGCAAAAGCGGCACGGCCGAGCGGCCCAGGTCGGTCAGTTGCAGGCCCCGCGTCTCGCGCACGAACAGCGGACCGCCGACGATGTCCTCCAACAGGCGAATCTGCTGGCTGACGGCGCCGGGCGTGACCGAAAGCTCGTCGGCGGCGCGCGAGAAGTTCAGGCGCCGCGCAGCGGCCTCGAAGGCGCGCAGGGCGTTGAGCGGAAGCAGGGATCGAACCATCGCCGTTAGAAATCCTATCAGCGACCCAAAGGCAATCTGTTTGCGGAATCGGCGAACTTCACGGCGCGGACGCCGGTCCGGCATGGACAAGGGCGAGCGTGGCCTTCACTTAAGTCGGCGTCAGGTCGCGACCTGACAGTCGCTTCCTCCCCGTTCGCCTGAAAGCTTCAACGTGTCCGTTACTGCATCCGTCATCGACCTGATCGGCGATACGCCGCTGGTGCGCCTGAACCGCCTGTCCGACGAGACGGGCTGCGAAATCCTCGGCAAGGCCGAGTTCATGAACCCCGGCGGGTCGATCAAGGACCGGGCCGCCCTGTCGATCGTGCAGGGGGCGCGGGCGTCCGGCGCGCTGAAGCCCGGCGGGACGATCGTGGAAGGCACGGCGGGCAACACCGGCATCGGCCTGGCGCTGGTCGGGGCGGCGCTGGGTCATCCGGTGGTGATCGTCATCCCGCGCACCCAGTCCGAAGAGAAGAAGTCGGCCATCCGCGCGCTGGGCGCGCGCCTGGTGGAGGTGGATGCGGCGCCCTTTTCCAGTCCCAACCACTTCGTCCACTATTCCGGGCGGCTGGCGGCCGAGTTGAACGACAGCGAGGCGGCCGGCGCGATCTGGGCCAATCAGTTCGACAACACCGCCAACCGCGACGCCCACTATTTCAACACCGGTCCCGAAATCTGGAGGCAGACGGAGAGGCGCGTGGACGCCTTCGTCTCTGCGGTCGGGTCGGGCGGCACCATCGCCGGCGTCTCGGCCTATCTGCGCGAGCAGAAGCCGGACGTGACCGTCGCCCTGGCCGATCCGGCGGGCGCGGCCCTGTTCAACTGGTTCAACAGGGGCGAGATGACCGGCGAAGGCTCGTCGATCACCGAAGGGATCGGCGTGGCGCGGATCACCGGCAATCTGGAGGGGTTCCGACCCGATTTCGCCTATCGGATCGAGGATGCGGAGTTCCTGCCGATCCTGTTCGACCTGGTGAAGGACGAAGGCCTGTCGCTGGGCGGATCGGCCGGGGTGAACATCGCCGGCGCCGTGCGGCTGGCGCGCGAGATCGGGCCGGGCAAGACCATCGTGACGTGCCTGTGCGATCCGGGATCGCGCTATGCCTCCAAGCTGTTCAATCCGGAATTCCTGAGGGCGAAGGGGTTGCCGGTTCCGGATTGGGCGTAAGCCACGGCGTCTCCTCCCCGCGAAGCGGGAGGAAACGTGGTCAGCGTGCTTTCTGCTCGGCGATCCAGGCGTCCATGCGCTGGTCCAGCAGGTCCAGCGGCAGGGGGCCTTCCACCAGGAGGGCGTCGTGGAAGGTGCGGACGTTGAACTTCGGCCCCAGTTCGCGTTCGGCCCGCGCGCGGATTTCGCGCAGGCGGATTTCGCCGATCTTGTAGGCCGTGGCCTGGCCGGGCCAGCCGATGTAGCGTTGCAGTTCCGTCTCGATGTTGTGCGGGGCCAGGGCCGAGTTGTCGCGGAAACAGGCGCGGGCCTGTTCCTCCGACCAGCCCATCCAATGCAGGCCCGTGTCGGCGACCAGGCGGCAGGCGCGCCACATCTCGTAGGACAGGCGGCCGAACCGTTCGTAGGGGGTGCGGTAGAAGCCCATCTCCTCGCCCAGGAATTCGGCGTAAAGACCCCAGCCCTCGGTGAAGGCGCTGACATTGGCCTGGCGCCGGAAATAGGGTTGGCCCTCGGCCTCCTGTTGCAGGGCGATCTGGATGTGGTGGCCGGGCACGGCCTCGTGCAGGGTTAGGGCCGGCAGTTCGTAGAGCGGTCGCTGATCAAGCTTTGAGGTGTTGACGACATAGTGGCCCGCGACGCCGTTCTGCATCGAGCCGCCGTTGTAGCGGCCGGTGGTGTAGTTTTCCTCGATCTGCGGCGGGACCGGCTGAACGTCATAGGTCAGGCGGGGCAGAGTGGCGAACAGGGCGGGCAGGCCGCCGTCGGCGCGCTTGGCCATCTCCGACGCCTTTTCCAGCAGGTCCTCGCGGCTCTGGGCGTAGAATTGCGGATCGGTGCGCAGGAAGTTCAGGAAGCCGGCGAAGTCACCGGTCCAGCCGGCCGCCTTCATCTCCTGGTCCATGCGGGCGCGGATGCGGGCGACCTCGTCCAGGCCGATCTGGTGGATCTGATCCGGCGTCAGGTCGGTGGTGGTGTGGCCGCGCACCAGATAGGCGTACATGGCCTTGCCGCCAAGGCGGTTTCCGAGGCCCGGCGAGGCCGGCGCCTTGGGCAGATATTCGGTTTCGAGGAAGTCCAGCCAGGCGCGGCGCGCGGGGACGATGGCCGAGGCGACGGCGGCGGCCCCGGCGGCCTGAAGCCGTTCCCGTTCGGCCTGGGGAACGCTGGCGGGCAGGGTGGCGAAGGGCTTCAGCAGCGGCTCGGCGTCGGGCGTGATGGCGACGTCGTTGCGCGCCAGCTGGATCGCGCTGTCGGTCACCGACTGCGCCTGAAGCATCCCGGTCGACAGGCCGCGCCGCGCATTGTCGGTGGTCTGGGCGTAGATCGTCGCAAAGGCGCCGATCCGCTGGATATAGGCCTCGGCCTCGACGACCGAGTTCAGGCGCGTCGAGCCGCCGATATAGAGCGCCCACGTGCCAGGTCCGCCCTCGCTGTCGAAGGCCAGCCGGCCGGTGTCGTAGTCCAGCCCCTCGACGGCGCGGTTCAGGATGTAGAGCAGGAAGGCGTGGTTGATCTGGCCGGCGTGGGAAAGACTTGCCGGGTCGATGGCCTGGAGACGCCGGACGAAGGCCTGAAGCGGCGCGCGCTGGGCCAGTTCGAATTCGCGCGACAGGTCGGGGACCCGCGCCATCGCCTCCACATCGCCTTCGCTGGAAGCGGAGAAGGGATCGACGGACTTCAGATAGGCCTCATAGTCCGCGATCAGGGCGTCCAGCGCCGCATCCGCAGGACTGGGCGCGGCGACGGCGGGCGAGGGCGCGGTCTGGGCCGCCGCAGCCAGGGGCCAGGCGCCGATCAGCAGGGCCGTGACGGCCAGGTGGGAAATCTTCATCGCGCCCTCTCCGAACAGGAGGGACAGGCAATCGAAGCGCGGCTTGCCCGTCAAGCGATCCTTCAGCCGCAGCCGGTGAAGAAGCGCTCGATCTGGGGCCGGGACGCGGGATGGGCGGCGAAGGCTTCGCGCTTGTCGCCGTCCCACAGGGCGATCCAGCCCAGGGCGCGGAACCGCTGGAACACCGGGTCTTTGGCGCGGGCCTCGGCGCTGACGTACTGGCCGTCGTGGATGCCGGCGGATTCGGAGCGGGCCGGATAGCGTTCCGTGTCGCCGCCGGATTCCAGATGCAGTTCCCGCGCCGGGGCATCAAATATGGCGGCCAGTTCCAGCGCGCCGGTGCCGGCCTGACAGATCAGCTGAAGCTTCATCTCGTCGCTGTTGGCCACCCCATAGGCCAGGGTCAGCTCCTGATCGTCCTGGTCAAGGAACCAGTCGTAGCCAGCCATGGGTTCGGGCGCCGAGGCGGCGAGGCTCGCCGCTGGAACCGTCCCCTGCGTGGCGCAGGCGGCCAGGGCGACCACGGCCAGAAGAGGCGGGATCAGTTTCAGCGCGCGCATCGTCAGGCTCCTTATCCAGAGCAACGGTCGGCGAAGCGGCGTAACTTGGCAAGGTGGGGACGCTCGACCGTGATCACATTCTGGTCCTCGCCCACCGCAATGGTCAGGCGGCCGTCGGCGACGAAGGCGGCGAAGGCGGGGTGATCGGCGGGCAGGATGGTCTCCAGCTTGCCGCCTCGACCGGCCCGGACCTCGGCGGTCGCGGAGGCTTCGCCGGCGCTGATGCGGGCGAAACCGGTCGCGCTATCCTCGCCATAGACCGCGATGGCCACGACCCCCGATCCCGGCTGGCACTGCAGGGTGGCGCGCAGATTGGCGGTGTCCGGCACCTCGTTGGCCAGGACCAGCGGGCCGGACCCTTCGTACAGGGTCCAGGTCCAGCCGGCGGCAGGCGCTGCCTGCACGGCCAGGGCCAGGACGGCCGAAATCAGGAAACCCATGCGTCAGCCCCCGCCGACGACGCGTCATGCCGCGCCGTCCCTAATGTCGTCAGACCGGGGCCGAACCGCAATAGGTCATTGAAATCCCATGCGGCCTTGCGTCGCAGTTCGTCAGAAGGGGCTGAAGCGCTCCACCAGGCTCTGGGCGGCGGGGGTGGCCTGCATGCGGCTGATGTCGCCGCGGCCGCCATAGGAGATGCGCGCCTCGGCGATCTGGGTGTGGTTGATGGCGTTGGCCGAGGAGATGTCTTCGGGCCGCACGATGCCGGCGACCGTCAGTTCGCGTACCTCGCGGTTGGTGCGCACTTCCTGCCGACCCTGGATGACCAGGTTGCCGTTGGCCAGGACGTCGGTGACGACGGCGGCGACGGTCAGCGACACCTTTTCCGAGCGGTTGACCGAGCCGGAGCCGGCGGCGTTGGCCCCGCCTTCCAGTCCGACCATGTTGGCCGGGTCGAATCCGCCGGGGAAGGCGCGGCCCAGGCTGTTTTCCAGGCCGAAGAAGTTGGTGACCCCGCCCGAGGCGCTGTTGGTGCGGGCGCGCTGGGTCGAGTTCTGGGTCTGGGCGCGGTCGTCGATGTCGATCTTGACCGTCAGGATGTCGCCGATATGGCGGGCGCGCTGGTCGCCGAAGAAGGTGCGGGCCCCGGCGCGCCACAGGCTGTTGGCGCTGGCGGGCGTCGATTCCCGCGTGCCGGGCGCGGGCAGATAGGCTTGCTGCACCGGAACCAGGGCGGACGGATAGCCGATGGGGGCCAGTTCGGGTCCGCGCACCGCCTCGATGGCGGTGGAGCAGGCCGCGAGCGGAACGAGGGAGGCGAGGATCAGGACGGTCTTGCGCATGACGGATTTCCCTAGCGGGCGGCGAACTGTTGGGGATTGGCGCGGGCCATGTCGGCGGCGGGGCCGGCGATAGCCTGGCCCGGTCCGCTGGCGACGGCGTCGATGACGCGGTTGGAACTGGTGTTCATCACGGCGACGGGTTCGCCCAGGCCGGCGTTGCGCATGGCCTTGCCCATGACGCTGAGGTTCACGCCGCCGACCTGGTAGGTGACGCGGACCATGTCGTTGCGGGCGATGACCTGCTGCGAGGCGGCGGGGCGGTAGGCGGCGCGGGCGAGCGCGGCGGCGGGCTCGAAACCGGCGGCCTCGGTCGCGGCGGTCTGGATCGGGCCGTCGGCGCGGCGGACGGCGACGCGGCGCAGGCCGTTGGGATTGTCCCAGTCCAGCCCGGCCTGGCGGGCCTGGGCCTGAAGCTGTCCGGCCTCCAGCACGACCGAGGGGCCGACGCGCTGGGCCACCACGACGTTGGAGGCGGCGCCTGCGCCTTCGAACAGATCGCCCAGGGTGACGCGGCCGTCGTCGTCGATGGGATTGGCGCGAAGGACCACAGGGCCGGCGAAGGCGGGGACAGCCAGAGTGCTCAGGGCCAGGGCGAGGGCGGCGGTGCGGGCGAGTGCGGTCATGATCTTAGCTCTTCACCTGGGCCGTGACGGACAGCATTTCGTCGGCGGTGCTGATGACCTTGGAGTTCATCTCATAGGCGCGCTGGGCGATGATCAGGTCGCTGATCTCGGTCACCGCATCGACGTTGGACGCCTCGGTATAGGCTTGCATGATCTGGCCGTAGCCGATGTCGCCGGGCGTGCCGATGATGGCCGGGCCGGAGGCGGCGGTTTCGAGCAGCAGGTTGTCGCCGATGGCTTCCAGCCCCGCCTCGTTGAAGAAGGTCGCCAGCTCGATCTGGCCAACGGTCGTCGGATCGGTCTGGCCCGCCTGGGTCACCTGCACCAGGCCGGTCTTGGAGATCGACAGTTTGGTGGTGTCCTGCGGGATGGTGATCGCCGGCTCCAGCAGATAGCCGTCGTCGGTGACGATCTGGCCTTCGGGGCTGACCTGCAGATTGCCGGCGCGGGTATAGCCGATCTCGCCGGACGGCAGGGTGATCTGGAAATAGCCCTTGCCGTCGATGGCCATGTCGTAGGGGTTGCCGGTGGCGGTTGGCGTGCCCTGTTCGGTCAGGCGATAGACCGCGCCGGCCTTGACGCCCGCGCCGATCTGGATGCCGGTCGGGACGACGGTGCCCTGGCTGGACGACTGCGCGCCCATGCGTTCGACGTTCTGGTACAGTAGGTCCTGGAACTCGGCGCGCTGCTTCTTGAAGCCCACCGTGTTCATGTTGGCGATGTTGTTGGAGATGACCTCCACGTTCAGCTGCTGGGCGGCCATGCCCGAGGCGGCGGTGCGAAGTGCGCGCATCTTTGGGGGCTCCGTTAAGCGGCCTTGCCGAGGCGCTCGACGGCGCGACGGCTCAGGTCATTGGTGTTCTCGATCATCCGCGTGACGCTCTCGTAGGCGCGGCTGATCTCGACGAGATTGGTGATTTCGATCAGGGGATTGACGTTGGAGGCTTCCAGCGACCCCTGGTGGATCTGGGCGTCCGCGGCCTCGATCGGCACGGCGTTGGAGCGGTTGCGGTAAAGGCTGTCGCCGCCCTTTTCGAGCACGCCCAGGGTTTCGAAGCGGACGACTGACAGGCGGCCGGTGATCTGGCCCTGCTGGGTGATTGTCCCGTCGGCGGCGACCGAGGGCGGGCCGCGCTCGGGGTCCAGAACGATCTCCGCGCCGTCGCCCAGGACCGCCTGGCCCTGTTTGGTGGTCAGCCGGCCTTCCGGGTCCATGGTGAAGGCGCCGTCGCGGGTGTAGGCCTCGCCGCCCGCGCCGTCGCGCACGGTGAAGAAGGCGCCTTCGCCGGCGATGGCGAAGTCCAGGGTGCGGCCCGTCTGGGCCATCGAACCCTGGCCGAAGTCGCGGCCCACGCCGTTGTCGATGACGAAGCTGGCCGAGGGGCGGATGGCGTCGTTGCGCGCGCGTTGACCGATCTCGGTCCCGACCATCAGCTGTTCGACCTTGAACCCGGTGGTGTCGGCGTTGGCGACGTTGTTGGCCACGATGTCGAGTTCGCGGCGCAGCGTCATCTGACGGGACAATCCGATATAGGCGGCGTTTTCCACGAGAGGGGTGCTCCTTCGCCCTTCTCCTGGCAACGGCCGTGCCAACAGGGTTAATTCAGGCGGAATGCGGGTTTCAGCGGCGCCGGCGGCTGTGAAGCCCGGCAAATCCTGCCCATTGTAAACGCCGCGTTAACCAAACCTGGCCGATCTTCCCTCAGAGATTCTCCGGGGCGCGCGCATGTTCAAGTTCGGCAAGAAGAAGGGCGACGCGAATGCGCCCGCCGATCTGCCTGCCGTCCAGGACGGCCAAGGCGCGGAGGGCGAAGACGCCGCCTCTAAGAAAAAGAAAATCCCGCTTCTGTTCATCATCGCGCCGGCGGCCCTGCTGGTGCTGGGCGGCGGGGGCGCGGCCGCCTTCTTCCTGATGCAGCCCAAGTCGGCCGAGGCGCACGGCGCCGAAGCCGAGCAAGGCGAGGGCGGTCACGCCGCGCCAAAGAAGAAGGACGGCGGCGGTCATGGCGGCGCGGCCGAGGGCGCGGCCGCCGATCCGTCGCTGGGCGTGATCGCGCCGGGACCGGACGGCGTCACCTTCTACACCCTGCCGGACATGGTGATGAACATCCAGTCGGGGGAAGGCCGCCCGACGTTCCTGAAGCTGAAGCTGACGCTGGAGATGCACGACGCCGCCGTGGCGACGCATCTGCAGCAGGAGATGCCCCGCCTGCAGGACATGTTCACCGGCTTCATCCGCGAACTGCGGCCCGAGGACCTGAGCGGTTCGGCGGGCACCTATCAGCTGCGGGCCGAAATCCTGCGCCGCGTCAACCTGATCGCCGCCCCGGGCAAGGTCGACGCCGTGCTGATCGAAGAAATGCTGGTGCAGTAGGGCATGACCGACACCCAACTGGACCCGTTCGGCGGCCTCGGCGATCCTGGCGACGCCCTGTCCGAACGCGTTCTGAACCAGGACGAGATCGACAGCCTGCTGGGCTTCGATCTAGGCGACGACGACGGGTCGGAAAGGTCCGGCATCCGCGCCATCATCAACTCGGCGCTGGTCAGCTACGAACGGCTGCCGATGCTGGAGATCGTGTTCGACCGCCTGGTGCGGTTGATGACGACCAGCCTTCGCAACTTCACCTCCGACAATGTCGAGGTGTCGCTGGACAACATCTCGTCGATCCGGTTCGGCGACTATCTGAACTCGATCCCGCTGCCGGCGATCCTGGCGGTGTTCCGGGCCGAGGAACTGGACAACTACGGCCTGCTGACGGTCGATTCGAACCTGATCTATTCGATCGTTGACGTGCTGCTGGGCGGGCGTCGCGGCACGGCGGCGCTGCGGATCGAGGGGCGGCCCTACACCACCATCGAGCGGGTGCTGGTGCAGCGGATGGTCGAGGTGGTTCTGAACGACGCCCGCCAGGCGTTCGAGCCGCTGACGCCGGTGCATTTCAACCTGGACCGGCTGGAGACCAACCCCCGTTTCGCCGCCATCGCCCGCCCGGCCAATGCGGCGATCCTGATCAAGCTGCGGATCGACATGGAGGATCGCGGCGGGCGGATCGAACTGCTGCTGCCCTATGCGACGCTGGAGCCGATCCGGACCATGCTGCTGCAGCAGTTCATGGGCGAGAAGTTCGGCCGCGACAACATCTGGGAAGGCCACCTGGCCACCGAACTCTGGACCACCGACACCGAGGTTCGCGTCGTCCTGGACGAGCAGCATATGCCGCTGTCCAACGTGCTGGACCTGAAGGTCGGCGACACCCTGATGCTGAACGCCACGCCGGATTCGGAGGTCTCGATCCGCGCCGGCTCCATACCGCTGACCACCGGCCGCATGGGCCGCAAGGGCCAGCACATCGCCGTGCGTGTCGAAGGACCGGTCAATCCGGAAGTCGCCGCTCGCCTGAAAGGACCCCGCTGATGGCCGGAATGATCATGGACGCGGTGTTGATGCTGCTGCTGGTCGCGGCGGTCGGTTACGGCGTGAAGCTGGAACGCAAGCTGACGGCGCTGCGCACGGGCCAGGTCGCCTTCGCCCAGGCGGTGACGGAACTGAACGCCGCCGCCGGACGGGCCGAAACCGCCCTGGCGACGCTGCGGGCCTCGGGCCAGGAAACGGACCTGCTGCACGACCGCATCATCAAGGCGCGCGAGGTCAAGGCCCAGCTGGAGACCCTGATCGCGCGCGCGCCAGTCGCCGCGCCGCCCCCAGTCGTCGCCAGGGAAGAGATCGCACCACTGGAGATCGTGCGTCGCCCGGCGCCTGCCGCCACGCCGGCCCCCGCCCTGGGCGAGGACGAGGAACGCGCCCGCCGCATGGCCGCCTTGGCCGAGCGTATCCAGGGCATGGCCGGTCCCGCGACGACCCAGCGCGCCGCTCCGGCCGGCCGGGACAATGTCGCCGCCATCGTCCAGGCGCTGACGGCGGGACGGTCCGCTAACCATTCCGCCAAACAAAGCCTCAACGCCGCGCGGCGTAATCTCGACGACGATCTGTTCGCCGCCTGAGTTTCCGAAAGCCCTGATCCATGGCCCGCATCCCCCGCATCCTGCCCCTGATCGCCGTCGCCATCGGCGGGGTCGTCGCCGTGCGCGCCATCGGCGTGGCGCCTGGCCTGTTCGAAGGCGCCAAGGCCTGGGCCGAGGATTCGACCGCCGCCGCCGCAGGACCGGCGCCCAAGCCGACGCTGGCCGCCGCCTGCGCCCTGACCCCGGAACAACTGGCGCAACAGGCGGGCATTTCGCCGGCCGAACTGAAGATCATCCAGTCCCTGTCCCAGCGCCGCACCGAACTGGACGCCCGAGATCAGGACTTTGCCACCACCCTGCCGCTGATGGTCGCCGCCGAGCAGAAACTGGACGCCAAGGTGCAGGCGCTGGAGGCGCTGAAGGCCGAGATGAAGGTGATGCTGGGCCAGGTCGACGAACGCGAGAAGGCCGAGATCGACCGCCTGGTCCAGGTCTATTCCGCCATGCGGCCCAAGGAGGCCGCCCCGGTCCTGGCGACGCTTGAGGATCGTGTGCGCCTGCCGGTCGCCGCCGCCATGCGCCCGCGCACCCTGGCCGCCATCATGGCCCAGATGACGCCCGCCCAGGCCCGCGAACTGACCGAAAAGCTGGCCGCGCGCTTCCAGGCCCAGCAGATGGCCGCCCGCGCCGTCGCCGCCGAGGCCGCGACGCCCGCCGCCCAACCCGCGCCGACACCCGCCGCCGCGACGCCAAACGCCACGCCCGAGGCTGCGCCCGCCGCTGGTGCGGCCCAGCCGCGCGCCCGCCCCGCCGCGTCCCGTCCCGCCACGCGACCGCAGGCCAGGCCCGCTGCTCGTCCCGCTGCAAACCCCGCCGCCGCGCCGGCCCCTGCCGGGCCGCAGCCCTATCGGCCCTCCGACGCCCCCAACGCCCAGCCTCGCCAGACCGTGCAATAGGTGGCGCCAGGGGCTTTTACGCGCCCTGACCTCGACATGGCCCCGGATCGGATTAACTATCCGGTCTTCGCTCCGCCCTGGAGCGATGGTTCCTGAGGATGTCCACGCCATGATCGGCGAACTGCTCTATGTCGCGCATCGGGCGCGGCGCGCCCTTATTCTGGGCGTTCCCACCGCCGCGGCGGCCCTGGTGGCGACCATCGCCCACCATCATCATCTGTTCTGACCGGCGGTTTCGGTTGGCATAGGCGCCCGGCGCCGCTATCACCGCGCCTTCCAGATCTTCGAGCCCGTCCACGACCATGTCCGACACGCCCCCCGACCGCCTCTCGGTCGATCCGTCCAGCCCGCACCACGATGCGGACGCGCTGCAACGCGGCGTCGGCGTTCGCTTCAAGGGCGAGGAAAAGACCAATGTCGAGGAATATTGCGTGTCCGAAGGCTGGGTCCGCCTGGCGCTGGGCAATCGCGTGGACCGCAAGGGCAAGGCCCTGACCGTGAAGCTGCAGGGCCCGGTCGAACCCTATTTCCAGAACGGCTGACTCTTTCTAGGGTCCGGTCTTCCCGAGTCCGGAGCCTGATCCATGTCCCTTCGCCTGTTGGCCGTAAGCGCGCTCGCGCTCGGCGTCGTCGCCGTCGCGCCCCAGGCGCGGGCCCAGGACGCCGCGACCGTCGAACGCGCCATCGCGATCCGGGACGCGGCGATGACCTCCAACATCGCCATGGACTATGTCACCCAGCTGACCACCCGCTTCGGCGCGCGGCCTGCGGGGTCGCGGTCGGAACAGCAGGCGGCCGCCTGGGCCGCCGACTATCTGCGCGCCCAGGGCTTCCAGAACGTCCGCATCGAGGAATTTCCCCTGGTCGGCTGGGAGCGGGGCGAGGCGACCGCCGCCATCGTCGGCGCCAACGCCCAGACGCTGGTCGCCGCCTCGTTGGGGCATTCGCCGGCGACGCCGCGTGGCGGGGTCGAGGCCGAGGTGGTCCGCTTCACCTCGCTGGACGACCTGCGCGCCGCGCCCGAGGCCGCCGTTCGGGGCAAGATCGTCTATGTCGATTTCGGCCAAATGCGCCCGATGCAGGACGGTTCGGGCTATGGCCCCCAGACACGCGTGCGCGGCGCGGGACCGGGCGTGGCGGCGGCCAAGGGCGCGGCGGCCTTCATCCTGCGCTCGGTCGGGTCGGACGAGAACCGGCTGCCACACACCGGCACGACGCAATATGTCGATGGCAAGCCGACCATCCCGTCCTTCGCCCTGTCGGCGCCCGACGCCGATCAGGTCAGCCGGCTGGTCGCCCTGGGCGAGCCGGTGCGGATGCGGCTGACGTCCACGGCGCGCACCTATGAAACGCACAGCCAGAACGTCATCGGCGACCTGCCGGGCGCGATCCGGCCCGACGAGGTGATCGTGCTGGGCTCGCACATGGACAGCTGGGACCTGGGGACCGGCGCCATCGACGACGGGGCGGGCGGGGCCATCACCCTGGCGGCCGCCAAGGCCATCGCCGACAGCGGCCAGCGACCGGCGCGCACCATCCGCGTGATCTTCTACGGCTCCGAAGAAGTGTCCCAGCCGACGCCCCGGACCGGCGACGGCGGCGGCGTCTACGCCCGCAACCAGGGCGCCGCCCTGGATACGCACATCATCGCCGGCGAGAGCGATTTCGGCGCCGACCATGTCTATGCCCTGCGTCTGCCGGCTGGCGCGCAAGGGTCGGATTTCCAGAAGGCGGCCAATCGCGTCCTTTATCCGATCGGCGTCCTGGCCTCGCAGGCGGTCGAGACCGAGGGCGGGGTCGACGTGGGCCCGATGGGGCCGCTGGGCGTGCCCTTCTTCGGTCTGGCGCAGGACGGGACGCGCTATTTCGACCTGCATCACACCGCCAACGACACACTGGACAAGATCGACCCGGCGCAGCTGAACCAGAATGTCGCGGCCTGGGCGGGGCTGGTCTGGCTGATCGCCGATTCCGATGTCGATTTCCGCGCCATGAAGCCCGCGACCGCCACGCCGTCCGGCGCCGGTCACTGAGAGGCGCTTGGCCCTCTGAGCCGGTGCGGCTATAGAGCCGGCTCAGCCTGCGGGCGTGGCGAAACTGGTAGACGCAACGGACTTAAGCTGAGGATTGAGTGCGCCGGGGGAAACTTCGGACGTAGAACCGCTCAAAGTCGGGGAACCCTGTAAAATGGCGATCCCGAGCCAAGCGCGACGGTCTCCGTCGCGAAGGTGTAGAGACTAGACGGGCGGCGCCTAAGCCCCGGATCAGGTCCGGGGTATGGCGAAGGGATAGTCCAGACCACGAACGCCGCCAGGCTCGCCGGGCGGCGGCGGCGAAAGTCGAAGTGGTACGAAAATCCGTCGGGCGAAAGCCCTTGCCGGTTCGATCCCGGCCGCCCGCACCAACCACCGACGACAGAGGCCGGCCAGAGCCCCCGCCCCTTGGTCATCGATAGTCGGCCGACTCCACCGGGAAAGTCGAGATCAAGCTCGCCGTCGGATCGATCTGGTCGACGTCGATCAGGCGCAGCGACATGACGCAGCTTACGCCTTCGGGGGAAAACGTCAGGCGCGCGCGTCCGCCTTCCTGGTCGCTGAAGGTCTGGCGCAGCAGGCGGCTGCCGAAGCCGGAACGGGTCGGTTCGGCGACGGGCGGGCCGTCGCTCTCCTTCCACAGCAGGGTCAGATAGCGGTCGCCGCTGCCGTTATGGGCGATGTTCCAGCTCAGATGCACCCGGCCCTGAGCCACCGACAGGGCGCCGTATTTGACCGCATTGGTCGCCAGTTCGTGCAGGGCGAGCGACAGGGTGACCGCCTGCGAGGGATGCAGCCTGACCTGAGGCCCTTCGAATTCGAACGGGGAGGGGTCGCGTTCATAGGGCCGGGCCACATCCGCGACCAGCACGTCCAGGTCCGCCCCGGCCCAGCTTTGATCCACCAGCACATTGTGCGCCCGCGCCAGGGCGATGATGCGGCCGGCCAGGTTCTCGCGCAGTTCATTGTCCACGCCAGCCGCCCGCAGGGTCTGCTCCACGACCGACTGGACCGTCGCCAGGGTGTTTTTCACCCGGTGGTTCAGTTCATGGAGCAGCAGGATGCGCTGCTCTTCGGCGCGCTTTGCCGGGGTTTCGTCGCGGAACACCTTGACCAGCAGGGGCTCCTCGGCGTCCAGCCGCACCGTCATGCCGTTGGCCCAGAACCGCTCGCCGTCCTTGCGCAGGTGCCATCGGCTGTCCTCGGCCCGCCCGTCCTTCAGCGCGACCTCGATCTCCGAGCGCGCCGCGCCGGCCGCCCGATCCGGTTCGGTGAACAGGAGGTCGAAGTTGCGCCCGATCACCTCGTCGCGCTCATAGCCCGTCACGACCTCGGCGTCGCCGAGCCAGGCGACGATCTCTCCATTCGGGGTCAGCACCAGGATGGCGTAGGCCTTGATCGTCCGCACGATCAGCTGGGCGAGTTCGGGATGTTTCGTTAACGGCATGGAGACCCTGCGAAGCTGACAGTAGGGAACGCCGTCAAGAACCGATGGATCAAAACAATCGGCGCGGTCGGACGCGCTAGGGCGCGACCTCGCATCTTTCGGCCGCGCTGCGAAGGCCGGCGTCGATGATGCGCATGACCAGCAGGGCTTCGTCGATGCTGACGGGCGGCGGTCCCTCGCCCAGAACGGCGTCGCGCATGGCGGCGTAGAAGGCCGGATAGTCGCCGCGTTCGGGGGCGACGGTCGTGCGGATCGTCTGGCCATCGACCTGACGCACCAGGACGCCGGGCGCGGGGTCCAGACCCCAGTCGGGATCGCCGGGCCGCAGCCCCGCCTTGGACTGGCCCTCCTGGGCGTCCAGGCCATGTTTGATGAAGCTGCCGCCCGTACCGTGGACAGCGTAGCGCAGCGACGAATCGGGACACAGAAATCCGGCGTTCAGCACCACCCGCAGCCGGTCGTAGCGCAGGATGACATGGGCGTAGTCGATCATCCTCGCGCCCTGGCGCTGGGCCTGCAGGTCGGCGTAGACGCCGGTCGGGGCGCCGAACAGCTGCACGGCCTGATCGATCAGATGCGCCCCCAGGTCGGCCCAGACGCCGCCGTCGCGCCGGTCCTTCCAGCGGTCGGTCACTTCGGGCCGGAAGCGGTCGTAACGGCTTTCGAACACGGCGATCTCGCCCAGTTCGCCCTCGGCGATCAGGCGACGCAGGGTCAGGAAGTCGGCGTCCCAGCGGCGGTTCTGGAACACGCTGAACGCGCCGGGCGCGGCGGTCGCGACAGCGGCGACGCCTTGCGCGTCGGCCAGGGTCGTGGCGAAGGGCTTGTCCACCACCACCGACTTGCCGGCCTTCAGCGCCGCGATCGCCTGTTCGGCGTGCAGCGCGTCCGGCGTGGCGACGACGACCAGCCGGATGTCCTCGCGCGCCAGGGCGGCGTCGATGTCGGGCAGGACCTGGACGTCGGGCCAGTCGGCATGGACCGCCTCGGGCCGCGAAGAGACGATGGCGCTGAGGTCCAGCCCCGGCGTGGCGGCGACCAGCGGGGCGTGGAAGGTCTGGCCAGCCAGGCCGTAGCCCACGACGGCGACGCCGATCGGTTCGGAGGATGAGGTCATGTCAGTGCGGCCAGCGTTCCGTCAGGACCTCCGCCTTACCATTTCTGACGCGGACTTCCATGGCCGGTTCGGCGGGCTGGCCGGGGGCGAACAGTTCGTAGATCACGCTGCCGTCCGTCTGCGCGCTCTCGATGATCCGTTCCGGGGCGAAGGCGCCGGTCGCGGCGCGGGCGGCGGTCTGGGCCGCAGCCGGCATGTCGCCGAAGGCCACGTCGCGCTGGATCTCGACCACCTCGAAGCGGTCGCCGATCTGCTGGATGTCCAGTTCGACCTCCGAGCCGTCGGGGCGCGTCCCCTCGACATCGTAATAGACGCGGTCCTCGCGTTCCTTGCGCTCGACCTCGGCGACGGTCATGCCCGGCACGGTCTGCTGGACCAGCGCGACGAGCGCGGGCGGAAGATCGGCGGGCGAGACGGTCGTGACCTGGGTCTCCGGGCCGGGCGGCAGGGCACTGGGCGCGGCCTCGGTCTTCTGGTCCTGCGGCGGCGAGCAGGCGCCCAGGATGGCGACGGCGGCGAGGGCGGACAGGGCGGGCTTCATCGGTCGATCCTCCTGCGCTTGGTGCGCTTGTCCCGTCAGCAAGAGCGGGTCGGTAACCGGTGTCAAGTCTCTGGGGCCGTGCGGCGACGGCGTGCCGCAGCTAGGGACGGTCGCGTCGCGGGCCGTCCAGCGTATAGGGCACCACGCCGCGTTCGTTCTCCGGCACATGCAGGGCCCGGTCGATGGGGGGAAAGGCGCGCTGGGTGCAGTCGGTGCGCTCGCAGATGCGGCAGCTGACGCCGATCCGGGTGGCGGGGCCGTTCAGGTCCAGGCCGGCGGCATAGACCAAGGCCGATGCGTGCTCGACCTCGCACCCCAGCGACAGGGCGTAGCGGCGGTCGTTGGCCAGATACGACCCGCTGGGCTTGGACACGCTGCGGGCGATGGAGATGTAGCGTGAGCCGTCCGGCATTTCGGCCAGCTGAACCCCGATCCGGTCGGGCGCGGCGAAGGCCTCGTGCACGTTCCACAGGGGGCAGGCGCCGCCGAAGCGGGCGAACTGGAACCGCGTCGCGCTGTGCCGCTTGGTGATGTTGCCGGCCATGTCCACGCGGGCGAAATAGAAGGGCACGCCGCGCCAGCCGGGCCGTTGCAGGGTCGACAGCCGGTGGCAGACCTGTTCGAAACTGACCTGGAACCGGGTGCGCAGCCGGTCGATGTCGTGCTTCTCCTCTCGCGCCGCCTCCAGGAAGGCGCGATAGGGCAAGAGCAGGGCGCCCGCCGCATAGTTGGCCAGGCCGACGCGGGCCACGTCGCGCGCCGCCTCGGTGCGGAAGGCCGCCTGGTCCAGTTCGGCCTCGATCCGGTCGCGGAACGACAGCAGGGACAGCTGGTGCGCCAGCTGGAACGACCGCGTCGCGCCCGGTTGCCAGGCGTCCAGCGTCAGGACGCGGCTGGCGGGATCGTAGCGGCGCAAGGCCTCCTGGCCCGCGACATTGACCACCCGGACGCCGTGAATCTCGGCCAGCGCCGTCTCCAGCGCGCGCTCGATCTGGCCGTCCTGCGTCAGGGCCGCCGCCAGCGCCTCGGCCGCCGTGTCCAGGGCGTCGATATAGTTGTCGCGATAGTGGAAGAAGTCGCGCACCTCCTCATAAGGCAGCAGGGCCATGCTGGCGCCGCGTTCGTCTCTGCCCAAGGTGTCGTCCAGCGCCTTCACCCGCTCGTCCAGCCGGCGGAAGGTCTGGTGCAGGGCCAGGAACTGGCGGGCCAGGCGGGGGGTGTTGGCGACGGCCTGTTTCAGCTCGGCGGCGGTCGGCGGCTCCGCCCCGCCGCTGACCGGACCGGCGATGTCGGTGGTGGCCTCGCGCAGGTCGGCGATCAGGCGGGCGTCCCCCTCCAGGTCGAACAGGCTGGCGTCCACGTGGAAGGCGCGCGTCAGGGCGATCAGCACCCGCGCGGTGGCGGGCCGCTGGTTCGTCTCGAGCTGCGACAGATAGGACGGCGACAGGCCCAGCCGCTCGGCGCAGGCCTCCAGCGTCCAGCCGCGCGCCTCGCGCAGCTTGCGCAGCTTGGCGCCCAGGAAAAGCTTCTCAGCCATTTGCAACTTTGCAGGTCATCGGGTCGTCCCTTTGCAAGTCGGCGCAGTTCCACACTTTTTGCAAAGTTGCATTTGCCTATTTGCGATGAAGCCGCCACTCCTCTCCCCAACGAACAAGAGGCGTAAATCCACCATGACTCAAGCCATCCTTGAAGAACTGGAGCGTCGTCGCGCCGCCGCGAGATTGGGCGGCGGCGAAAAGCGTATCGCCGCCCAGCACGCCAAGGGCAAGCTGACCGCGCGCGAACGCATCGACGTGCTGCTGGACGAGGGCTCTTTCGAGGAGACCGACATGTTCGTCGAGCACCGCAGCCACGACTTCGGCATGCAGGACCAGCGCATCCCCGGCGACGGCGTGGTGACGGGGCGCGGGACCATCGGCGGGCGGCTGGTCTATGTCTTCTCCAAGGACTTCACGGTGTTCGGCGGGTCGCTGTCGGGCGCCCATGCGGCCAAGATCGTCAAGCTGCAGAAGATGGCCCTGACCACCGGCGCGCCGATCATCGGCCTGTTCGACGCAGGCGGGGCGCGGATTCAGGAGGGCGTCGAGAGCCTGGCCGGATACGCCGACATCTTCCTGCAGAACACCCTGGCCTCGGGCGTCATTCCCCAGATCAGCGTGATCATGGGGCCGTGCGCGGGCGGCGATGTCTATTCGCCCGCCATCACCGATTTCATCTTCATGGTGAAGGATACGAGCTACATGTATGTGACCGGCCCGGACGTGGTGAAGACGGTCACCAACGAGGTCGTCAGCCACGAGGACCTGGGCGGCGCGCGGGTCCATGCGGGCAGGTCGGGCGTGGCGGATGGGGCCTTCGAGAACGATCTGGAGGCCCTGTCGGAGGTACGCCGGCTGATCGGCTTCCTGCCCCTGTCGAACCGCGAAAAGCCGCCGGTGCGCGAGAGCTATGACGAGCCGGATCGCGACGAGCCGTCGCTGGACACCCTGATCCCGGCCAATCCGAACCAGCCCTATGACATGAAGGAGCTGATCCTGAAGGTGGTGGACGAGGCCGACTTCTTCGAGATCGGCGCCGACTTCGCCAAGAACATCGTCACCGGCTTCGGGCGTCTGGACGGCCAGACGGTCGGGATCGTCGCCAACCAGCCCCAGGTGCTGGCGGGCGTGCTGGACATCGATTCAAGCCGCAAGGCCGCGCGCTTCGTGCGCTTCTGCGACGCCTTCGACATTCCGCTGGTGACGCTGGTGGACGTGCCGGGCTTCATGCCTGGGACCAAGCAGGAGTACGGCGCCCTGATCAAGCACGGGGCCAAGCTGCTGTTCGCATACGCCGAGGCGACGGTGCCGAAACTGACCCTGATCACGCGCAAGGCCTATGGCGGCGCCTATGACGTGATGAGCTCCAAACACCTGCGCGGCGACGTCAACTACGCCTGGCCCACCGCCGAGATCGCGGTCATGGGCGCAAAGGGCGCGGTCGAGATCATCTTCCGCAAGGAGGCGGGCGACCCGGCGGCCCTGGCCGCGCGCGAGGCCGAATACAAGGAACGGTTCGCCAACCCCTTCGTGGCGGCCGGCCTGGGCTATATCGACGACGTCATCATGCCGCACGGGACACGGCGGCGGCTGGTGAAGGCGCTGAGGACGCTGAAGAACAAGGTCCAGGAAAATCCCTGGAAGAAGCACGATAATATTCCGCTGTAGGTGATGAAACACATCCTCTTCATCTGCTCGCGCAATCGTCTACGCAGCCCCACAGCCGAACAGGTGTTCGCCAACTGGCCGAATGTCGAGGTGGCTTCTGCGGGGCTGGCGCCGGATGCTGAGGAGTTGCTGACGGGTGAGATGGTCGAGGACGCTGATCTCATCTTCGTGATGGAGAAGCAGCATCGGGCGAAGCTGGCGCGGCGGTTCAAGTCGCAACTCAAACAAGCCCGCGTCGTCTGCCTCGATATCCCTGATGACTACGCCTTCATGCAGCCCGAACTCGTGGCCTTGCTGAAGACGAAGGTGACGCCGTTTCTATGAGTGGATTTCATAAAAGCGCCCGAAGGGCGCAGCCGGAACCTCAGGGTTTCGACCAAGGTTGCAGGGACTGAAATGTTCAAGAAAATCCTCATCGCCAACCGGGGCGAGATCGCGGTTCGGATCATCAAGACCTGCCGCAAAATGGGCATCAAGACCGTGCAGGTCTATTCGGAGGCCGACGCCGGGTCGCTGGCGGTCGAGATGGCAGACGAGGCGGTTCTGATCGGTCCGGCGCCGGCGGCGCAGTCGTACTTGCTTGCCGACAAGATCGTTGAGGCGGTGCGCCAGACGGGGGCGCAGGCCGTGCATCCGGGCTTCGGCTTCCTGTCGGAGAACGCGGGCTTCGCGCGGCGTCTGCGCGACGAGGGCATCGCCTTCATCGGCCCGAACCCCGAGGCCATCGAGGCCATGGGCGACAAGATCAGCTCCAAGAAGCTGGCGGCCGAGGCGGGCGTCTCGACCGTGCCGGGCCATATGGGGCTGATCGAGACGCCGGACGAGGCGGTCAGGATCGCCAACGAAATCGGCTATCCGATCATGATCAAGGCGTCGGCGGGCGGCGGCGGCAAGGGCATCCGCGTGGCCCACGGCGACGACGACATGGCCGAAGGCTTCGCGGCGGTGAAGGCCGAGGCGCTGAACGCGTTCGGCGACGACCGGGTCTTCCTGGAGAAGTTCATCATCGACCCGCGCCACATCGAGATCCAGGTGCTGGGCGACAAGCACGGCCATGTGGTCCACCTGTTCGAGCGCGAATGCTCGATCCAGCGCCGCAACCAGAAGGTCATCGAGGAGGCGCCGTCGCCCCTGCTGGACGAGGCCACCCGCGCCGCCATGGGGGCGCAGGCCGTCGCCCTGGCGAAAGCCGTGGACTATGACTCGGCGGGCACGGTCGAGTTCGTGGCGGGGCAGGACAAGAGCTTCTACTTCCTGGAGATGAACACCCGGCTTCAGGTCGAACATCCGGTGACGGAACTCATCACTGGCGTCGATCTGGTCGAACAGATGATCCGTTCGGCTTGGGGCGACAAACTGGCCTTCGAGCAGAAGGACCTGAAGATCGACGGCTGGGCCATCGAGAGCCGCATCTACGCCGAGGACCCCTATCGCGGCTTCCTGCCCTCCATCGGCCGTCTGGTCCGTTACGCGCAGCCCGAGGAAGGCGACCAGGGCGACTACACCGTCCGCAACGATTCCGGCGTCCGCGAGGGCGACGAGATCAGCATGTTCTACGACCCCATGATCGCCAAGCTGTGCGCCTGGGGCGAGACGCGTGCGGACGCGGTCGAGGGCATGGCCCGCGCGCTGGAGGACACGCATCTGGCGGGCCTGGGTCACAATGTGCCCTTCCTGGCGGCGGTGATGGATCAGGACCGGTTCAGATCGGGCCAGTTGTCGACCAGCTATATCAAGGACGAGTTCCCGGACGGCTTTAACGGCCTGCGGCCCACGAAGACGCAGGAGCGCATCCTGATCGCCTCGGCCCTGGCGATGCATGAGGTGCTCGCCGAACAGGACGGCGACCCGTCGGACCGCACCGACTGGATCGTGATGATCGACAAGACGCCGCACGGCGTCGGCCTGTCCTATGACGAGGACGAGGCGATGATCCTGACCCTGACGGGTGGCGGCGACATCCGGCTGTCGGACATCGACTGGCGGCCCGGCCTGGCCCAGTTCAAGGCCGATCTGGACGGGGAAGCGTTTACGGCTGAGGTCAAGCGCGTCGCCGATGGCTTCGACATCCGCCACCGCGCGGCCAGGGCGCGCGTGCGGGTGCTGAGGCCGCATGTGGCGGAACTGTATGCCCGCCTGCCGGAGAAGGCGGTGGCGGATACGTCCAAGCTGGTGCTGTCGCCGATGCCGGGGTTGGTGGTGTCGATACCCGTAACGGTCGGTCAGGAGGTCAAGACCGGCGAGACGGTGGCGATCATCGAGGCCATGAAGATGCAGAACATCCTCAAGGCCGAGCGTGACGGCGTGGTGAAGGCGGTCGGGGCCAAGGACGGCGATCCGGTGGCGGCGGACGACGTGCTGGTGGAGTTCGGGTGATGGCGGCCCCTTCCTTTCGTCATCCCGGGCGGAGGCGCGCAGCGCCGCAGACCCGGGACCCAGCGGCGCCGAAGGCGAAATCTGGCCGCCGCGCTGACGACATGAGGCTGCGACAGGTTCCTGCTCGCGCAGGCCGCTGGGTTCCGGGTCTTCGCTACGCTGCGCCCGGAATGACGAAAGAGGGGATTGCCGCATGACCTTCCCCATCCCCACCCCGCTGGAATGGCGCGAGGCGGCGCAGAAGGCGCTGAAGGACCGGCCGCTGGAGTCGCTGCTGCACCTGGATGCGGACCAACTGGTGACGCGGCCGCTCTATGCCGGGGCGACCGGGGTGCGGGCGGTGTTCGCGCCCCGTCCGTCGGACGCCGAGGGCCGGGCGTGGGATCTGCGGACGCAGGTCGAGGGCGATGACGCCGAGGCGGTGAACGCCGCCGTGCTGACCGATCTGCAGGAAGGCGCGGCCTCGGTGCTGCTGAGCGGCGGGGTGCTGGCGGATGCGGCGACGCTGGGGCGGGCGCTGGAAGGCGTGGCGCTGGAGCTGGCGCCGGTGGCGCTGGATGCGGGGTTCGGGGGCGTCGAGGCGGCGGAGGCCCTGGCGGCGGTCGCTAAGGGTTCGCCCCGCGCCATGCTGCGGTTTCATCTGGACCCAATCTCGGCCTTTGCGGCGGCGGGCGGATCGCCGCATGCGGTCGAGGATGATCTGAGGGCGGGGGCCGAGGCGGCCGTGCGCCATGCGGGCGTCTATCCCGACGCCAGCCTGTTCCTGGCCAGCGGGCGCGTGGTGCATGAGGCGGGCGGTTCGGCGGCGCAGGAACTGGCCTTCGCGGCGTCCAGCGCGGTCGCCTATGTGAAGGCGGCGATCGGGGCGGGCCTGTCGGTCGAGGCGGCGCTGAGGGGCGTGGTCGTCGGCCTGTCGGTCGATCAGGAATATTTCGACAGCCTGGCCAAGGTCCGCGCCATGCGGCTGATCTGGGCCAGTCTGAGCCGGGCGTTCGGGGTCGAGACGCCCGCCATGATCGAGGCGCGGTCGTCGCGCCGGATGCTGTCGGCGCGCGATCCCTGGCCGAACCTGCTGCGGTTGACGGCGGCAGGGTTCGCCGGCGCAGTCGGTGGGGCGGATGTGGTGGTGCTGGACGGCTTCACCCGCGCGGCCGGGCGGCCCGACGCCTTCGCACGGCGACAGGCGCGGAACACCCAGTTGGTGCTGATGGAGGAGGCCAACCTGGGCCGGGTCGACGATCCGGCGGCGGGCAGCTGGTATCTGGATGCGCGGACCCACGATCTGGCGCAGGCTGGCTGGACCGAGTTCCAGGCCATAGAGGCCGAGGGCGGGGTGATCGAGGCGCTGAAGGGCGGGGTGATCCAGCCCCGCATCGCGCGGGCTCGGGCCGTGCGCGAAGCGGCGCTGACGAACGGCGCGGCCCAGATCATCGGCGTGACCAAATATGTGGATGCGGACGTGCGTTCGGCGCCGGTCGAGGTCGGGGCCGAACCGGCAGTGACGGTGACGCGCGTGTGCGAACCGCTGGCGCCGATCCGCTTCGCCGCAGCCTTCGAGGAGGCGGGCCAATGAGTTTCCCTGATTTCAGCAGGATCGCCCTCGACCTGGGTGCGACGGGGCAGGGGCCGATCCGCGATCCGTGGCTGACGCCCGAGGGGCTGACGGTCGAGACGGCCTATGGTCCGCAGGCGCTGGAGGAGTTGGACCAGGTTCACGGCCTGCCGGGGTTCGCGCCCTTCATGCGCGGGCCGTATCCGACCATGTATGCGGGCAATCCGTGGACGATCCGGCAATATGCGGGCTTTTCCACCGCCGAGGAATCCAACGCCTTCTATCGCCGCAATCTGGCGGCGGGGCAGAAGGGCCTGTCCATCGCCTTCGATCTGGCGACGCACCGGGGCTATGACTCGGATCACCCGCGGGTGAAGGGCGACGTCGGCATGGCGGGCGTGGCCATCGACAGCATCTATGACATGCGGACCCTGTTCGACGGCATTCCGCTGGACCAGATGTCGGTGTCGATGACGATGAACGGGGCGGTGCTGCCGATCCTGGCGCTGTATGTCGTCGCCGCCGAAGAACAGGGCGTGCCGCACGCCAAGCTGACCGGGACCATTCAGAACGACATTCTGAAGGAGTTCATGGTTCGGAACACCTACATCTATCCGCCCGAGCCCTCGATGCGGATCATCGCCGACATCTTCGCCTGGACGGCGCAGGAGACGCCCAAGTTCAACAGCATCTCCATCTCCGGCTATCACATGCAGGAGGCGGGGGCGTCGGCGGATATCGAGCTGGCCTACACCTTGTCGGACGGGATCGAGTATCTGCGGGCTGGGGTGGCGGCAGGGATGCCGATCGACCGGTTCGCGCCGCGTCTCAGCTTCTTCTGGGCCATCGGCATGAACTATTTCATGGAGGTGGCCAAGATGCGGGCCGGTCGCCTGCTGTGGGCCGAGGCGGTGCGGAAGGAAGGCGGGGTCGATCCCAAGTCGCTGAGCCTTAGGGCGCACTGCCAGACTTCCGGTTGGAGCCTCGCCGCGCAGGATGTCTTCAACAATGTGAGCCGCACCATGGTCGAGGCCATGGCGGCGGCGGGCGGCCAGACGCAGAGCCTGCACACCAATGCGCTGGACGAGGCGCTGGCCCTGCCGACCGACTTCTCGGCGCGGATCGCGCGCAATACGCAGATCCTGTTGCAGCAGGAGACGGGGCTGACGCGGGTGATCGATCCGTGGGGCGGGTCCTATTACGTCGAGCGGCTGACGCACCAACTGGCCGAGCGGGCGCGGGCGCACATGGCCGAGGTCGAGGCGCTGGGCGGCATGGCCAAGGCCATCGAGGCGGGCATCCCCAAGCTGCGGATCGAGGAGTCGGCCGCCAGGACCCAGGCCCGGATCGACACCGGCCAGCAGACGGTGGTGGGGGTGAACAAATATCTGAACCCCGTCATCGACGACATTCCGATGCTGAAGGTCGACAACGCCGCCGTCCTGGCCGCCCAGATCGACAAGCTGAAGCGGCTGCGGGCCGAGCGGGACCAGGCGGCGACCGACGCGGCGCTGGAGGCACTGACCAACGGCGCGCGGGGCGACGCCAACCTGCTGGAGCTGGCCGTGCAGGCTGCGCGGGCCAAGGCGACGGTGGGCGAGATTTCCGACGCGCTGGAGGCCGCCTTCGGCCGCCATGTGGCCACGGTCCAGATCGTGTCAGGGGTCTATGCCAAGGAGGCGGGGCGTGATCCGCGCTTCGCCCGGGCGCGCGAGATGGTGGCGACCTTCGTGGAGAACGACGGCGGGCCGCCGCGCATCCTGATCGCCAAGCTGGGTCAGGACGGGCATGACCGGGGCCAGAAGGTGGTCGCCACCGGATACGGCGACCTGGGCTTCGACGTGACGGCGGGCAGCCTGTTCCAGACGCCTTCGGAAGCCGCGCGCGATGCGGTCGAGAAGGGGGTCCATGCGGTGGGCGCATCGTCTCTGGCGGCGGGGCATCTGACGCTGGTGCCGGAGCTGAAGGCCGAGCTGGAGAAGCTGGGGCGGCCGGACATCATGATCGTGGTCGGCGGGGTGATCCCGCCGTCGGACGTGCAGCCGTTGCTGGATATGGGCGCGGCCGCCGTCTATCCGCCCGGCTCGGCCATAGCGGACACGGCGGTCGATCTGATCGAGAAGCTGAACCAGCGGCTGGGTTACGCCCAACCTGCGCCCAACAAGGACAAGCCATGATCGGCGCCCTGAACCATGTCGGCGTGGCGACGCCCTCCATCGCGGACTCGATCCGGCTGTATCGCGACGTGCTGGGGGCGACGAAGATCGGCGAGCCGTTCGACCTGCCGGCGCAGGGGGTGAAGGTCTGTTTCGTCGATACGCCGACGGCCCAGATCGAACTGATCGAACCCTATGACGACAGCAGCCCCATCGTCGGCTTCCTGGCCAAGAACCCCAAGGGCGGCCAGCATCACGTCTGTTTCGAGGTGGCCGATATTCATGCCGCCATTAGCGAGATGCGGGCCAAGGGGGTGACGCTGTTGGGCACGGGCGAGCCGAGGATCGGGGCGCACGGGACGCCGGTCGTCTTCCTGCATCCGCGCGACATGGGCGGGGTGCTGATCGAACTGATGCAGACCCCGGATGGGGATCACTGAGCGGAGCCTTTCGGCGGCTGCGCCGTTTCGAAACTGAACGGGAGACCCTGCCATGCGCCGCCTGACCGCCTTCGTCGCCATCGCCGCCCTGACGGGGGCCAGCGCCTGCCAGCGCAGCGAGCCGGAACAGCCCACCGCGCCCGTGGAGCCGCAGGCGGAACAGGCGGCGGCGACCGGTCCGGCGGTCGGTTACGCGTGCGAAAGCGGAACGACCATCGAGGCGCGCTATCCCGACACGGACACGGCGGCGCTGACGTATCAGAATCGGGACTACGCAATGCAGGCCGTGCCGGCGGCCAGCGGCGCCCGCTATGTCGGCGCGGGCGTCGAATGGTGGACCGCGACGCGCGACGGCCAGGAGAGCGGCACGCTGAGCCGGCTGGGGCCGGACGGCAAGGAGGCGGTGGCGGTGCTGGAGCGGTGCGCGCGGCCCATTCCCGTCGGGGGCGTCACGGGGCCGCAGCCGATTCCGGGCCAGACGCCGACGCCCGCGCCCGGCGGGGTGCTGCCGGCGTCCGCGCCCTGCAAGGGGCCGCAGTTGAAGCTGTCCAGCGAAGGCGGCGACGCGGGAATGGGCAATCGGGTCGGCGTCATCGGGGTCCAGAACATCGGCGCCCAGGCGTGCGCCCTGACCGGCTATCCCACCGTGACTTTGCAGGATGGGCAGGGCCGCACCCTGTCCTCGATCCGGGCCGAGCAGAATCCGGGCAGCTATTTCCGCCAGGGCCAGGCGCCGACGCCGGTGAATGTGGCGCCCGGCGCCAAGGCCTATTTCGACTTGGCGTGGAACGTCATGCCGCATGAAGGCGAGGGTGAAAAAACCTGTCCGACGGCCGCCCGCGTGCGTATGACGGCCCCCAGCGACACCGCCGCCGTCACCCTGGCGCAAGAATTCACCCCCTGCGGCGGACGCATCCAGGTCAGCCCGTTCCGCGACGAAAAGGGACCGACGGCCTAGGGCGCCGGGGCGGGTGGAAACGCGCTCGGATTCGGCGTAGGTCGCGGCCATGACCCAATCCTTCTATGACCGCGTCGCCGGTGAACTGAACGATATCGACGCCCAGGGCCTGACCAAGCCCGAGCGCGTCATCGCCTCGCGCCAGGGGCCGGTGATCCAGGTCGGCGGGCGCGAGGTGCTGAATTTCTGCGCCAACAACTATCTGGGGCTGGCGGGCGACGAGCGGGTGACGCAGGCGGGGATCGCGGCGGCCGAAAGGTGGGGCGCGGGCACAGCCTCGGTGCGCTTCATCTGCGGCACGCTGGAGATCCACAAGGAACTGGAAGCGGCGATCGCCGGCTATCTGGGGTTCGAGGATGCGATCCTGTTCGCCGCCGCCTTCGACGCCAACGGCGGGATCTTCGAGCCCCTGTTCGGCGAGAACGACGCCATCGTCTCCGACAGCCTGAACCACGCGTCAATCATTGACGGCGTGCGTCTGTGCAAGGCCAAACGCTATCGCTTCGCCAATTCCGACATGGACGAACTGGAGACGCGGCTGAAGGAGGCGCGCGAGGCCGGCGCGCGCGAGATCATCATCGCCACCGACGGCGCCTTCTCGATGGATGGCTATATCGCCAAGCTGAATGAAATCCGTGTCTTGGCGGACAAATATGACGCCTTGATCATGGTGGACGACTGCCATGCGACGGGCTTCCTGGGGCCGCAGGGGCGCGGGTCGTTCGCGCACCACGGGGTCGAGGTCGATTTCGTCACCGGCACCTTCGGCAAGGCGCTGGGCGGGGCCATGGGCGGCTTCATCTGCGCGAGGAAGTCGGTGGTCGAGCTGCTGAAACAGCGGGCGCGGCCCTATCTGTTCTCCAACGCCCTGTCGCCGGCCGTCTGCGGGTCGAGCCTGGAGGCCATCCGCATCGGGCAAGGCGCCGAGGGGGACGCGCTGCGCACCCGTCTGTCGGCCAACGCCCATCGCTATCGCGGCGCGATGGCGGATGCGGGCTTCACCCTGCTGAACGGCGAACATCCGATCATTCCGGTGATGCTGGGCGACGCCAGGCTGGCGCAGGATTTCGCGGCGCGGGCGCTGGAACTGGGCGTCTATGTGATCGGGTTTTCCTTCCCGGTGGTGCCGCGCGGCCAGGCGCGCATCCGCACCCAGATGTCGGCGGCGCACACCTTCGACCAGATCGACCGGACGGTCGAGGCGTTCACAATGGCGGGCCGGGAACTGGGCGTGATCTGACGCTGCTTCACACCTCGTCATCCTAGGCCTTGTGCCTAGGATCCATAGACTCCGTCGAAGACGGCGCCCCCCGGCGGACACCGGGAGTCTGGATCCTAGGCACAAGGCCCAGGATGACGGTTCTAGAGTTTTAGGGAGGAACCGCATGGCGGAAACGATGAAGGCCCTGGCGAAGACCGGGCCGGTTCAGGGGCTGGAATTGATCGACGCGCCGGTGCCCGAGGCGGGGCCGGAGGATGTGCTGATCCGCGTGCACCGCACGGCCGTCTGCGGCACCGACATCCATATCTGGAACTGGGACGAGTGGTCCCAGAAGAACGTGCCGACCCCGATGATCACCGGCCATGAGTTCGCCGGCGAGATCGTCGCCGTCGGCAAGGACGTGGACCGTCCGCTGAAGATCGGCCAGCGCGTCTCGGCCGAGGGCCATGTCATCGACCTGAACTCCGAAGCGGCCCGGGCCGGTCATTTCCACCTGGACCCGCACACGCGCGGCATCGGCGTGAACCGCCAGGGCGCCTTCGCCGAGTTCGTGGTCGCCCCGGCGTTCAATGTGATCGAACTGCCCGACGACGTGCCCTATGAGATCGGCTCGATCCTCGATCCGTTCGGAAACGCGGTGCATACGGCCCAGCAATTCGACCTGTTGGGCGAGGATGTTCTGGTCACCGGCGCCGGTCCCATCGGGGTGATGGCGGCGGCGGTGGCGCGCCATGCGGGCGCGCGGACTGTGGTGCTGACCGACATCAACGACTACCGGCTGGAACTGGCGCAGAAGGTGGCGCCGGGCGTGCGCACCGTGAATACGACCAAGGAAGACCTGCACGACGTGATCAGGGAACTGGGCATGAAGGTCGGCTTCGACGTCGCGCTGGAAATGTCGGGTTCGCCCATCGCGTTCAAACAGTGCGTCGATACGCTGATCATGGGCGGGGGCATGGCGATGCTGGGCATTCCCGCCAGGCCGATGGAGACCGACTGGGGCGCCATCATCCTGAAGGCCCTGACGATCAAGGGCGTCTATGGGCGCGAGATGTTCACGACCTGGAGGAAGATGCTGGGCCTGCTGAAGGCCGGGCTGGACCTTCAGCCGCTGATCACCCACCGGCTGGACTACGCCGACTATCGCCACGGCTTCGAGGCCATGAAGTCGGGCCAGTCGGGCAAGGTGGTGCTGAACTGGGACACGGCGGCGTAAGCCGCCGCTGTTGCTGGACGGCGCGGTCGAAAGGTCAGGCGGGCAGGGCCAGCACCTTGATCAGGGCCTTTTCGAAGGCCTTGGCGTCGGGGCCGGGCAGGGCCTCGGCCAGGGCGCCGCGCTGATAGAGGTCGAAGACGGCGGGGTGGACATAGGAGGCCCGGCAGACGGCCGGGGTGTTGCCCAGGAGGCCGGACACCGCCTTCACGCATCGGGTGATGGTGCGTTTGGCCTCGGTAGGCGAGGCGGGCGGGGGTTCGATCCGCAGGGCGCGGGCGGCCGAGACGGTGCCGGCCCAGGTGCGGAAATCCTTGGCCGAGAACTGCTCGCCCATCGCCGCGTGGATATAGGCGTTCACGTCGTCGGAGGTGACGGCGCAGAGCTCGCCGTCGGCCGTCCGGTATTTGAACAGCTGCTGGCCGGGCAGGTCTTCCAGCGCGCGGACCACGCGGGCCAGGCGGCGGTCGCGGACGCTGACGTTGTGGTCCTTGCCGCTCTTGCCGCGGAAGGCGAAGGTCAGGGCGGCGCCGTCCACGTCCAGATGGCGCTTGTGCAGGGTGGTCAGGCCATAGCTGCGGTTCTGGCGGGCGTATTCCGCATTGCCGACGCGGATCAGGGTGATCTCCAGCAGGCGCACGGCGGTCGCCAGCACCTTGGCCTTGCACACCCCGCGCAGGCCAAGGTCATGCTCGACCTGGGCGCGGAGCCTGGGCAGGGCGCGGGCGAAGGCGGACAGGCGGTCGAACTTGTTCTCGGACCGGGCCGTGCTCCAGGCGTCGTGATAGCGGTACTGCTTTCGGCCCTTCACGTCGCGGCCGGTGGCCTGGATATGGCCGTTGGCCCTGGGGCTGATCCAGACATCGGTCCAGGCGGGCGGGATGGCGAGCCTGCGGATGCGGTCCAGAACGCGCGCGTCGCTGACCGTCCGGCCTGCCGCGTCCCGATAGGACCAGCCCTTGCCCGACCGGCGGCGCGTCAGGCCGGGTTCGTCATCCCCGCCCCAGGCGAGCCCTTGTGGAACGGCGTCCGGCGGCGTGTGGCTCACGCGGCGGCCCGAGGTTTGTCGCGAGGCGCGTCTTGCAAGGCCTCGCGGAGGGCGCCGATCCACGCCTTGCCCGGCTCGCCGCCCCACAGCAGCCAGGCGATGTAGCCGGCCGACGGCTTGTCGGCCATGCCCCAGTACATCGAACGCTTGTCCACCTCGTGGCGGGCGAAATAGCTGTAGATCGACTTGATGTCCCGGTCGGTGACCGGCTGGCGGTTCTTGAGTTGCAGGGCGCGGGCGTGGCCGACTTCCGTGCCGCCGCGACGATGCCGGGCCCGCAACTCCAGCCCCTTGGCGGCGCAGTCGGCGACGTCCTGCGGCGGGATGCGTCGGGCGTCAGGGATCGGGCGGGGATCGGTCATGAGGCTCGGTCTGGGATAGGGCCTGCGACGAACGCCACATCGGGCGCGCGAGTTCCGCTTGACCGGGCCGGCTCGGCGAGGGACGAGGCGGGATGAATTATCGCCACAGCTTTCACGCCGGAAACTTCGCCGATCTGGTCAAGCACGCCCTGGTGTTGTGGCTGCTGAAGGCGCGTCAGGCGAGCGGGCCGGCAGCGGTGTTCGACACCCATGCGGGGGCGGGCCTCTATGACCTGTCGGGCGACGCGGCGCGCTCCAGGGAGGCTGAGGCCGGGGTGGCGCGGCTGATGACGGCGGAGGGGCGCCCGCCCCTGATGGACGCCCTGGCGGCCGAGGTCGCGGCGATCAATGTGCAGGGCGAGACGCGGTTCTATCCGGGATCGCCGGTGCTGATCGCCGACGCCCTGAGCGAAGGCGGGCGCTATGTGGGGTTCGAGCTGAACCCGCCGGTGCGGGCCCTGTTGGCCGAGGCGCTGAAGGGGCGGGCGAACGCCGAGGGGCGCGAGGGCGACGGCTATGCGGCGGTGGTCGAGGCGGCGGCCAAGGCGCGGGGGCCGCTGGTGCTGATCGACCCGCCGTTCGAGAAGCCCGACGACTATGTGCGGTCGGCCGAAACTGCGCTGGCGGTGGTCGGGCGCGATCCCAAGGCGACGGTGGCGATCTGGACGCCGCTGAAGGATCTGGAGACGTTCGACGGCTTCATCCGCCGGCTGCAGGGCCGGGCGGGGCCGACGCTGGTCGCCGAGGCGCGGCTGCGGCCCCTGACCAATCCGATGAAGATGAACGGCTGCGCCCTGGTGGTCGTCAATCCGCCGACGGGCGCCGAGGCGGCGGCCAACGAGGTCTGCGGCTGGGTGGCGGGGATGCTGGGCGACGACGGCGGCAAGGCCGAGGTCTGGACCTTCTGAGCCTGGCCATTAGGTTGATCCCATGACCCGCATCGCCATCCTGGAAACCGGCCATCCGCCCGAGCATCTGAAGGATGACTTCGACGACTATCCGGCGCGGTTCCGGGCCCTGCTGGGCGAGGGCGTGCCGACGACGCGGTTCAATGTCCAGGCCGGCCATCTGCCCGAGGACGCGGGGGCGTTCCAGGGGGCCATCGTCACGGGGTCGGCGGCGGGCGTCTATGACGACCTGCCGTGGATACCGCAGCTGATCGACTGGCTGAGGGCGGCGCGGGGGCGGACGCGGCTGGTGGGCATCTGTTTCGGGCATCAGGCGCTGGCACACGCCTTCGGCGGCGTGGTCGAAAAGTCGGACAGGGGCTGGGGCGTGGGCCTGCACCGCTATGACGTGCGCACCGACGAGCCGTGGATGCATCCGCGCGCCCGGACCATCGCCATTCCGGTGTCGCACCAGGACCAGGTGGTCGCCGTCTCGCCGGATGCACGGGTCATCGCCTCCAGCGGCTTCACGCCCTATGCCGGGCTGGCGTGGGGCGAGGACGCCATTTCATTCCAGTGCCACCCTGAGTTCCAGCCGGAATACGCCGCCGCCCTGATCGAGGGGCGACGCGGGGCGCGCATCCCGCACCCGGTGGCGGACGAGGCGATCGACAGTCTGAAACGGCCCAACGACCGGGCGGTGCTGACGGCCTGGATTCGCGCCTTCCTCTTGCTAACGCTGCCGCCCGTTGAGGATCAGGGCAGCGGCATCTAGAGGCCTAGCAGCCGGATCAGCAGCAGGGCCAGCAGGATCAAGGCGACCAGCGACAGGATCACGCTGGCGACGACGCGGCCGCCGGCGCGGGCGACGGCGCGAATGTCGGTCTGAAGCCCCAGGGCGGCCATGGCGACCACCGTCAGCAGGCCGGAAGCGGCGGCCATCGGCGCTAGGGCGGTCTGCGGGATCAGATCCAGCGAGCGCAGGCCGATCATGGCCAGGAAGCCGACGATGAACCAGGGCAGCAGACGGTGCAGGCCGGGACCGTTGGCGGCGGATGTCCTGCGCCCCATGATCAGCGACAGGGCCAGGATCACCGGCCCCAGCATCAGCACGCGCACCAGCTTGACCACCGTGCCGGTCTGGACCGCGCCGACGCCGAAGGGGGCGGCGGCGGCCAGCACCTGGGGCACGGCATAGACGCTGAGGCCGGCCAGGGCGCCGTATTGGATCGCGCTCATCGACGACACGGCGCCCAGCAGCGGCAGGGCCAGGACCACAACGACGCCCAGCACGGCGGTGAAGGCGATGGAGGCGGCGACCTCCTCCCCGTCGGCGTCGATGACCGGGGCGATAGCGGCGATGGCCGAGTTGCCGCAGATGGCGTTGCCGCAGGCCACGAGCAGGGCCATCCGCGGGTTCAGGCCCAGCGCCCGGCCGATCCCGAAACCGACGACGATTCCGACGACGACCAGAAGGAAGATTCCGAATACGAAGACGACGCCCAACGACGACAGGGTCGCCGCGCTGACCGAGGCGCCCAACAGGACGATGGCGACCTCCAGCAGGGTCTTGGCGCTGAAATCGATCCCGGCCTTGAACCGGGCGCGGGGCGTCCAGGCTGTGCGGACGGCGGCGCCCAACAGGATGGCCAGGACTAGCGGCTCCACCCAAGCGTGGCCGACCAGTCGGCGCTCGACGCCGGTCAGTGCGAAGGCCGCCGCCGTCACCACCAGGCACAAGGCCAGGCCGGGCAGGATGGCGCGCCCCAGGGTCAGAGGCGTGGGCTGGGCGGGGACGACGACGGGCAGGGCGGCGGACATGGCCTGCCGATGCGCCGCCTCTCGACCCGCGTCCAACGGATAGTTATGGTCATTTCAATCCGGTTTGGAGATTAATCGTGACCCTGGAACGCCTGCGCATCTTCGTGGCGGTGGCCGAACGCCAGCATGTGACGGCGGCGGCGCGGGCGCTGAACCTGACGCAGTCGGCGGTGTCGAACGCCATAGCGGCGCTGGAGGCCGAGCACGACGTGCGCCTGTTCGACCGGGTCGGACGGGGGGTGGCGCTGAACGCGACGGGCCTGGCCTTCCTGCCGGAAGCCAGGGCGGTGCTGGCGCGCGCGGCGGCGGCCGAGGCGGCGCTGGCGGACATGAGCGCCCTGCGGCGCGGGCGGCTGACGATCTTCGCCAGCCAGACCATCGCCAGCGCCTGGCTGCCGCGCCGGCTGGCGGCCTTCCACGCCGCCTGGCCGGGCGTCGAACTGGACGTGGCCATCGGCAACACGCGTGAGGCGGCCGAGGCCGTGCTGGGCGGAGCGGCGGAACTGGGCCTGGTGGAGGGCGAGATCGACCAGCCGATGCTGGACCAGACCGTGGTCGGCTCGGACCGTCTGGCGGTGCTGGTGACGCCGGACCATCCGTGGGCGGGGCGACGGCGGCTGGCGGCGGCGACGCTGGCGACGGAGCCGTGGGTGCTGCGCGAAGCGGGATCGGGCACGCGCTCGACGCTGGAGGCCGCGCTTGCCAGCGCCGGCGTCGATCCGGCGACACTGTCCATCGCCATGACCCTGCCGTCCAACGAGGCGGTGCTGGCGGCGGCCGAGGCGGGCGCGGGGGCGACCGCCCTGTCGGAGAGCGTGGCCCAGGCGTCGGTGGCGGCGGGGCGGCTGGTCGTGGCGGACTTCACGCTGCCGGAACGGACGTTCAGGCTGTTGAGGCACAGGGAACGCTATCGCAGCCGGGCGGGCGATGCGTTCGTGGAGGCGGTGGGGTGAGACGCCGCGTCCGTTCCCGTCATCCTCGGACTTGACCCGAGGATGACGGAAATCAAGATTTGCGGCTCAGGGCCACTTCACCACGGGGGGCATGGAGCTGAGGATCGAATCGACGTTGCCGCCGGTCTTCAGGCCGAACATGGTGCCGCGGTCGTAGAGGAGGTTGAACTCCACATAGCGGCCCCGGCGGATCAGCTGTTCCTCGCGCTGCTCGGGCGTCCACGGCTCGGCCATGCGGCCCGCGACGATCCTGGGATAGATGTCGAGGAAGGCCAGGCCCACGTCGCGGGTGAAGGCGAAGTCGCGGTCATAGTCGCCGCTGTCGTGGTGGTCGTAGAATATGCCGCCGGTGCCGCGCGGCTCCTGTCGATGCGGCAGGTAGAAGTAGTCGTCGCACCAGGCCTTGTATCGGGCGTGCCAGGCCGGGTCGTGGGCGTCGCAGGCGGCCTTCATGGCGGCGTGGAAGGCGACCGTGTCGGGGTGATCCTGACGGCGGTCGGCGTCCAACACGGGCGTCAGGTCGCCGCCGCCGCCGAACCAGGCCTTGGTCGTGGCGATGAAGCGGGTGTTCATGTGCACCGCCGGCACGCGGGGGCTGACCGGATGGCAGATCAGGCTGATCCCGGTGGCGAAGAAGCGCGGGTCCTCCTCGGCGCCGGGGACCGACTTCGCATAGTCGGCGGGAAAGGTCCCGTGCACGGTCGAGACATGGACCCCGACCTTTTCGAACAGCCGGCCATGCATCATGCCCATGACGCCGCCGCCGCCTTCGGACCGCTCCCACGCCGTGCGAACGAAGCGGCCGGGCTGGCCGGGGAACAGATCGTCGGGGGCCGCGTCCTCCAGCGCCTCGAAGGCGGCGTGGATGCGGTCGCGCAAGGTTTCGAACCAGGCGCGGGTCTCGACCTTCTTCAGGTCCAGCGGATCGGAAAGGACGGCGTCGTTCATGCGCGCGTCCTAGACCGCCGGCGACGTTGCGCCAACTTGGTCCGTTTGTCTCAGCCCCTCCCACAGGGCGATGCCGGCGGTGACCGACAGGTTCAGCGAGCGCGCCTCGGGTCGCAGCGGCACGACGACGCGGGCGTCGGCGGCGGCGTGGACGTAATCCGGCGCGCCGGCGGTCTCCTTGCCGAACAGCAGGATATCGTCGGGGCGAAAGGCGAAGTCGGGCAGGGGCGCGGCGCCCTTGGTCGTGAACAGCACCAGGCGGCCGGCCGGGCGATCCTGCTGGAAGGCGTCCCAGTCCGCATGGCGCGTCATGTGCGACAGGGGACCGTAGTCGAGAGCGGCGCGCTTCATGGCGCGGTCGTCGAAACGAAAGCCCGTCGGCTCGATCACATGCAGATCGACGCCGAAACAGGCCGACAATCGGATGCAGGCTCCGACGTTCTGAGGAATGTCCGGTTGAAAAAGGGCGAGACGCATTCTAAGGCCTCACATACGCGCGGCCAGGGGGTTTGTCGCGGTCTGTTTGCGAGCGTTTCGCAAGAAACGTCAGCAGCTTGCAGCCTGGAGCCGCAAGTCACGGACCGTCGGGGATTTCCGGCTTCGTTCTTTGGTTCGTGCCGTGGCGAGGGCAGGCCCCTGGGCCTGTCCTACGGCGTTCGAGAGGTGAAACGTGGCCGAATCGGTCGTGCATTCTGAAAGCCCCGAGGGCGGCGATCCCAACCGCCGCGACTTCATCCACATCGCCGCGGGCGCGGCCGCCGTCGGCGCCGGCGTGATGGTGGCCTGGCCGCTGATCAACCAGATGAACCCGGCGGCCGACACCCTGGCCCTGGCCTCGATCGAATTCGACCTGACCAAGGTCCAGGAAGGCCAGCAGGTCGTCATCAAATGGCAGGGCAAGCCGGTGTTCGTGCGTTACCGCACCCCGGCCGAGTTGCAGCGCGTCATCGCCGACGATCACGCCTCGGACCTGAAACAGCCCCAGACGGACGCCGAACGCACCAAGCCGGGCCATGAGAAATATCTCGTCGTCATCGGTTCGTGCACGCACCTGGGCTGCGTCCCGACCTTCGGCGCAGGCGACTACGGCGGCTGGTTCTGCCCGTGCCATGGTTCGCACTACGACGCCTCCGGCCGCATCCGTAAGGGGCCCGCGCCCCTGAACCTGGTCGTGCCGGACTACGATTATCTGTCCGACACCCGCGTAAAGATCGGTTGAGGGCCAGGGGAGGATCATGAGCGATCACGAGAGCACCTACGTCCCGAAAACGGGCGTCGAAAAGTGGCTGGACACCCGGCTGCCGATCATCCGCTTCGGCGCCGACTACATGTCGCTGCCGACGCCGCGGAACCTGAACTACTGGTGGACCTTCGGCGGCATCCTGGCCCTGTGCCTGATGATTCAGATCGTCACCGGCATCGTTCTGGCCATGCACTATACGCCCAACGTCGACCTGGCCTTCGCCTCGGTCGAGCGCATCATGCGCGACGTGAACGGCGGCTGGCTGATCCGCTATGTCCACGCCAACGGCGCGTCGATGTTCTTCATTGCCGTCTATCTGCACATGCTGCGGGGGCTGTACTACGGCTCCTACAAGGCGCCGCGCGAGATGATCTGGATCATCGGCTGCGTGATCTTCTTCCTGATGATCGCCACCGCCTTCCTGGGCTACGTCCTGCCGTGGGGGCAGATGTCCTTCTGGGGCGCCGAGGTCATCACCAACCTGATCGGGGCCATCCCGGGCGTCGGCGAGCCGATCCTGATCTGGCTGCGCGGCGGGCCGGCGATCGACAATGCGACGCTGAACCGCTTCTTCTCGCTGCACTATCTGCTGCCGTTCGCCATTCTGGGCTGCGTCGTCCTGCACCTGTGGGCGCTGCACGCGGCGGGCCAGAACAATCCGGTCGGCATCCTGATCCCCAAGGATCGCGAGAAGAAGGACCTCTTGCCCTTCCACCCCTATTTCACGGTCAAGGACGGATTCGCGATCATCCTGTTCCTGATCCTGTTCGCGATCTTCGTCTTCTATCAGCCGAACGCTCTGGGCCACGCCGACAACTACATCCCGGCCAACCCGCTGCAGACGCCGGCGCACATCGTGCCCGAGTGGTACATGCTGCCCTTCTACGCCATCCTGCGCGCCATCCCGGACAAGTTCGGCGGCGTGGTGGCGATGTTCAGCGCCATCGGCGTGCTGTTCGTCCTGCCCTGGCTGGATACGTCCAAGGTGCGCTCGATGCGCTATCGCCCGACGATGCGGACCTTCTTCTTCATCTTCCTGGTGGTGGGCGTGGGCCTGGGCTGGTGCGGCGGTCAGCTGCCGGACGCGCCGGTCATTCCGGGCATGCCCAGCTTCGTGGTCTTCGACGGCCAGCTGAATTCCTACCTGTGGCTGACGCGCCTGTTCACGCTCTACTATTTCGTGTTCTTCCTGGTGATCATGCCGCTGGTGGGGCTGAAGGAAACGCCGCTGCCGATCCCGGCGACCATTTCCGAGCCGGTGCTGACCGGCGCCGACGTGGTTCCGGCCGCCGCCCCGGCCTCGCCCGAGAAGAAGGGCTGAGCGTCATGACGATTGGGAAAAAGACCGTGTCGATCAAGACCATCATCGCCTCGGCCGCCATCGCGGTCGGTCTGATGAGCGCAGCCCCGGCCCTGGCCTCGGGCGGCGCGGCCCATCCGCACTCGGGCGGGTTCAGCTTCGACGGGCCGTTCGGGACCTATGACCAGGGCCAGCTGCAACGCGGCTACAAGGTCTATCACGAGGTCTGCTCAGCCTGTCACAGCATGAACCTCATGCACTACCGGAACCTGGGCGACGCGCACGGGCCGTTCTGGAATCCGAAATATCCGAACCCGAACGACAACCCGGTCGTGAAGGCCCTGGCCAAGGAAGTGCAGGTCGGCGACATCGACAGCGAGACCGGCGAGCCGATCCAGCGCGACGCCACCCCGGCCGACAAGTTCCGCGCCCCCTATCCGAACGCCACGGCGGCGGCGGCGGGCAACGGCGGCGCCGCGCCGCCCGACCTGTCGGTGATGGCCAAGGCCCGCCACGGCGGCGCCGACTACATCTATTCGCTGCTGTCGGGCTATCGCGACGCGCCGGCGGGTCTGACGATCCGCGAAGGCCAGCACTACAACCCCTTCATGGCCGGCGACCTGACGCCATTCTGGACCGGCGATCATGCGCATGTGCCGCCCGGCGGCTTCATCGCCATGCCGCCCCCCCTGAAGGACGGCCTGGTCACCTATGACGACGGTTCGCCCCAGACTGTGGACCAATACGCAAAGGACGTGGCGGCCTTCATCGCCTGGACGTCCGAGCCCAAGATGGTCGAGCGCAAACAGGCCGGCTTCGGCGTGCTGATCTTCCTGCTGATCTTCGCGGGCATCACCTACGCCAGCTATCGCCGCATCTGGAACGGCGTAGCCCACTAAGGTCCGCCTCTCCATCGAAAGGCCCGGCCCGCCGAAGTTCGCTTCGGCGGGCTTTTTCGTTCGCGGCGGCGTCCGACACGGAATCGACACGATGGACTTCGCCGCCTAGGGTTCAGCCATCGTCTTCGGCTGTGGGGCCCCTGTTCATGCGTCTTGTTTCTTCGTTCGCCGCCGTGCTGCTGGCCGGCGTCGCCCTTTCGGCCTGCGCCACCACCGATGGGTCGGGCGGCCAGCCCGCCTTCGACGCCGCGCGTATTTCGGAGGATATCCGCGTCCTGTCCGACGACAGTTTCGAGGGACGCGGCATCGCCACGCCGGCGGAAGAGAAGGTGGTCCGTTACCTGAGCGAAGGTTACGCCGCCGCCGGTTTCGAGCCGGGCGGGCCGAACGGCCAGTGGACGCAGGACGTGATCCTGAACCGCTTCACCCAGTCGAACATCACCGCGGCGCTGAAGCTGGGCGACTGGACCCTGCCGCTGACGCAGGGGCGCGAGGTCGCGATCTCGACCCGCCTGCCGGGCGCCCACGTCAGCCTGAAGGACGCAGCCCTGGTCTTCGTCGGCTATGGGATCAAGGCGCCCGAGCGGAACTGGGACGACTTCAAGGGCCAGGACCTGCGGGGCAAGATCCTGGTCGTGCTGGTCAACGACGCGGATTTCGAGGAGCCGGCGCTGGACACCTTCGGCGGCAAGGCCATGACCTATTACGGCCGCTGGACCTACAAGTACGAGGAGGCGGCGCGGCAGGGCGCGGCCGGGGTGCTGATCGTGCACGAGACGGCGCCGGCCTCCTATGGCTGGCAGACGGTGGCCAATTCCTGGGGCGTGCCGCAGTTCGACATCCTGCGCCAGAATGCGGCGGCCGAGCGCGTGCCGATGGAGGGCTGGATCCAGCGCGATGTCGCGGTCGATCTGTTCCGCCGCGCGGGCCTGGATTTCGAGGCCCTGAAGGTCCAGGCGCGCAGCCGCGACTTCCAGCCCGTCGCCCTGCCGGGCGCATCCTTCTCGACCGAGTTCGACGTGGCGACCAGCCAGGTCACGACCCACAACGTCATCGCCCGCCTGCCGGGCACGACCCACCCGGACGAGACCGTCCTCTACACCGCCCACTGGGACCATATCGGCATGGGCGAGCCGGACGAGACGGGCGACCGCATCTTCAACGGCGCGGTGGACAACGCCTCGGGCACGGCGGGCCTGTTGGAACTGGCGCGGATGTATGGGCGGGCGCCGCGCACCGAACGCTCGGTCGTCATGATCAGCTTCACGGGCGAGGAAAGCGGCCTGCTGGGCGCCGAATACTATGCGTCCAACCCCGTCTATCCGCTGGCCAGGACGGTCGGCGGCTTCAACATGGATTCGATGAACGTCTATGGCCGCGTCACCGGCCTGGGCGTCACGGGCTATGGCCAGTCCGACTTCGACGAGCGGCTGGCGGCGGCGGTCCAGCCGCAGGGCCGCGTTCTGGTCCCCGATCACGAGAATGCGGCCGGGACCTATTACCGTTCGGACCACTTCCCGCTGGCCAAGCGCGGCGTGCCGATGGCCTATGCCGGCAGCCGGGGGGACTTCCGCGACGAGCCGGTCGCCCAGCGCGAGGCGGCGCGGTCGGAATACGGCGCCAAACGCTATCACCAGGCGGCGGACGAATGGTCGCCGGACTGGGATTATCGCGGCATGATCGAGGACCTGACGGTCTTCTATGACGTTGGCCGCGCCCTGGCCGACAGCCGCGACTGGCCCGAGTGGAAGCCGGGTTCCGAGTTCGGCCCCGTCCGCGCCGAGACGGCGTCCGAACGCCAATAGCTCCCTTATCGCTTCACGGGCGGGGTTCGGCCCCAGCCTTTCCGCGCCTTAATTTTATCGAGCCTGTTTCATGATGCTTCGTCGTTCGCCGTTTATCGCCCTCGCCGCCCTGGCCCTGGCGGCCTGCGCCACCGCGCCGGTCTCCGCGCCCTCGGCCGGGACCGACGCCTTCGCCGTCGCCTCGGCGGCGACGCCCCAGTTCAGCGCCCAGCGCCTGTCGGATCACATCAAATACCTGGCCTCCGACGAAATGGAGGGGCGGTTTCCCGGCCTGGTCGGCGAGCGCCTGACCCTGGCCTATCTGCAACGCCAGTATGAGGAAATGGGGCTGGAGCCGGGCGGCCGGGACGGATCGTGGCTGCAGCCGGTCGATCTGGTCCGATTCACGCCGACGCGGGCGCCGGAGGCGACCTGGACCGAGGCGAACGGCGCCAGCCACGCCCTGACCTCGGGAACCGACATCACCCTGCGCGCCGGCGCGGCGGACCCGGCGGTCAAGATCGCCGACCTGCCGGTCGTCTTCGCCGGCTATGGCGTCGTGGCGCCCGAGCGCGGCTGGGACGACTATGGTTCGACCGACCTGACGGGCAAGGTGGTGATCGTGCTGCGGGGCCAGCCCGATTCCATGGGCGCCGATCCCAACTTCTACGGTTCCTCGACCCACAAGACGCAGGAAGCCCTGAAGCGCGGCGCCGTCGGCGTCATCACCCTGCAGGACCAGGACGGCCGCTGGCGCCGGGCCACGGGGGGCGCATCGCGGCCGCAGATGACAGTCAAGGGGGCGCAGGACCCCCGCTTCACTGGCGCGATCAATCTGGCGACCGCGACCGCCTGGGCCGGCGACGCCTTCGCCGATGTCCTGGCGCGCGCCAGGACGCAAGGGCTGGGCGGGGCGTTCGATCTGGGCGGGCGGCTGTCGGTCGATATCGCCGAGACGACCGAGACCATCCACTCCAACAATCTGCTGGCCAAGATTCCCGGCAGCCAGCGGCCCGACGAATACGTCATCTATTCCGCCCACTGGGACCATGTGGGCAAGGCCAAACAGCCCGACGCCTCGGGCGACGACATCTTCAACGGCGCCTGGGACAACGCCTCGGGCACCGCCGGCCTGATCGAGATGGCGCGCGCCTTCAAGGCCGGCCCGGCGCCGGAACGCACCGTCGTCTTCCTGCACGTCACCGCCGAGGAGCAGGGCCTGCTGGGATCGGAAGCCTATGCCGCCGATCCGATCTATCCGCTGGCCCGGACGGCGGCGGACATCAATATCGACATGCTGCCCTTCACCCCGGCGACGCGGGACGTGGCGATCTTCGGCGTCGGCAAGTCCGAGCTTGAGGACATCCTGGGCCGGTTCGCCGCCGTTCAGGGCCGCACGGTGACCGGCGACGGCTATCCTGAGGAGGGGTTCTACTATCGCTCCGACCACTTCAACTTCGCCGCGGGCGGCGTGCCGGCCCTGATGCCCTGGACGGGGCGCGACTTCGTCGAGGGCGGGATCGCGGCGGGCAAGCCCTATTACGAGGGCGAGATGGAGCGCTATTATCACCAGCTAACCGACGAATGGCGGGCCGACTACGACTTCACGGCGGCGCTGCAGAACCTGGACTTGCTGTATCGGCTGGGCCTGACCGTGGCGGACAGCACGACCTGGCCGGCGTGGAAGCCGACGGCCGAGTTCAACGTCATCCGCAACCAGAGCGCCGATCAGCGGCGTTGAGGGACCGCCTCAGGCGGCGGCGAACGGATAGGGGCTGACGGACTTGGCCCAGTCGTCGACGGCCAGCGGGCGGTCGATCGGCGCCGCCGCCCGCTCGGCGCAAGGGTGGCGGTGGCACAGGCGGCAGGCGGGGCCGATCGGCGTCGCCTCGGGCTGCTCCAGGTCGAGGCCGCGCGCATAGGCCAGCCGATGGGCGTGGCGCAGTTCGCAGCCCAGGCCGATGGCTAGGTCGTGGGCCTCGCCGAACCCGTCCTGCCCCTGGCGCTCGACGGTGCGGGCGAAGGTGAACCAGCGGGTCCCGTCTGGCGTCTCGATGATCTGGGTGACGATGCGGCCCGGCGTGCGAAAGGCCGAATGCAGCCGCCAGCGCGGACACGCCCCGCCGAAACGTGAAAAGGGAAAGGCCCCCGCCGCATAGCGTTTGGAGATGTTGCCCGCCTGATCGACCCGCATCAGGAAGAAGGGCACGCCGCGCGCCGTGGGCCGCGACAGGGTCGTGAGCCGATGCGCCGCCTGTTCGTAGCTGACGCCGAACCGGGCCTGAAGGCGGTTGAGGTCATAGCCTGTCTCCTCCGCCGCGCGCTGGAAGGCGGCGTAGGGCATCAGGACGGCCCCGGCCAGGGTGTTGGTCAGGGCGACCTTCAGCAGGGACCGTGTCGCCGCGTCGGGCGCGCTGGCGGCGTCGGCCATGGCGTTCAGGGCCGCGCCGTGCTCGGCCAGGGCCAGTTGATAGGCGATGGCGAAGGCGCGCGAGGCGGGCCCCAGGGATTCGGACAGCAACAGGCGGCGGCGATGCAGGTCGTAGCGCCGCGTCCACTCCACCATGACGTCGGCGGGCAGGGTGCGGACCCCCAGGTCGTGTCTGGCCGCCAGACGCTGGCGCGCCGCCGGCTCGAAGCCGTCGCCATGGGCGGGGGCGTCGGCGGTCAGGACGTCGGCCAGGGCCTCGCCCATCTGGTCCAGTTCGGCGAAGTGGTTGCCGCGCGCCTGGATATATTCGCGCACCCAGTCGGCGGGGCTGGATTCGGCCAGGCCCTCGCCGGCTTCGGCCGCAGCGCGCGCTCGGGACCGCCCGTCGTCGAACGCCTGATAGAGACGCAACAGGGCGTCTGCGATCCCCGGCGCCTCTTCCAGCACCTGGACCAGTTCGTGGCGCGGGGCGGACAGGCCCTTGAACAGGGGATCGGCCAGAACCTCGGCCAGCCGCGCCTCGTCCGCCGCGCCGCCCTGGTTCAGGGTGCGCAGGTCCACGTCATAGGTCTCGGCTAGGCGCAGCAGAAGCTGGGCCGACACGGGGCGCTGGTTGCGTTCTATGTGATTGAGATAGCTGGGGGAAACGCCCAGGTCGGCGGCCATCGCCGTCTGGGTCAGCGACAGGTCGCGCCGCAGCCGCTTCAGCCGGGCGCCGAGGAACAGCTTGCGGTCGGCGGCGGTGTCCATGACCGAAGATTGTCACACTATGACTGTCAATGCAAAGTCATGATGTGACAAAGTGACATCAATATCGGCGCGAGCGCTGTGTCGTTCGTGACTGTTGCGTGTTCTTGTCCCTGAGACGGCGGCTCAGGCCGCGCCCTTCACGAGACGAGTTCGACCATGACCACCTTCGCCGACCTGGTGCCTTCGCCCGCCGGCCGTTTCGACGGCATCGAGCGCCCCTATACGCCCGAGGACGTGCTGCGCCTGCGCGGTTCGGTCCCGATCACCCATACGCTGGCCGAACGCGGGGCGAACCGGCTGTGGCAGCTGCTGCACGACGAGCCCTTCATCAATGCGCTGGGCGCCGTCACCGGCAATCAGGCGATGCAGATGGTCCGTGCGGGGCTGAAGGCCATCTATCTGTCGGGCTGGCAGGTCGCGGCCGACGCCAATACGGCGGGCGCCATGTATCCGGACCAGTCGCTGTATCCGGCCAACGCCGCGCCTGAGCTGTGCCGCCGCATCAACCGCACCCTGCAACGCGCCGACCAGATCGAGCACGCCGAGGGGGGCGTCAAACGCGACTGGTTCGCCCCCATCGTCGCGGACGCCGAGGCCGGCTTCGGCGGGCCGCTGAACAGTTTCGAGATCATGAAGGCCTTCATCGAGGCGGGCGCGGCGGGCGTCCATTTCGAGGACCAGCTGGCGTCCGAGAAGAAGTGCGGCCACCTGGGCGGCAAGGTGCTGATCCCGACCCAGGCGCACGAGCGCAACCTGGTCGCCGCGCGCCTGGCCGCCGATGTCATGGGCACGCCGACGATCACGGTGGCGCGCACCGACGCGGAATCGGCCCAACTGATCACCTCGGACATCGACGAGCGCGACCAGCCCTTCATCGACCGCGACAACCGCACGCCCGAGGGCTTCTTCCGCCTGAAGGAAGGCACGGGCCTGGATCACTGCATCGCGCGCGGCCTGTCCTACGCCAACATCGCCGACCTGCTGTGGTGGGAGACCAGCCATCCGGACCTGGACGACGCCAGGAAGTTCGCGGAAGCGATCCAGAAGAAGCACCCGGGCAAGCTGATGGCCTACAACTGCTCGCCGTCCTTCAACTGGAAGGCCAAGCTGGACGACGCCACCATCGCCAAGTTCCAGCGCGAACTGGGGGCCATGGGCTACAAGTTCCAGTTCGTGACCCTGGCGGGCTTCCACGCCCTGAACAATTCGATGTTCGAGCTGGCCGACGGTTACCGCGACAACGGCATGGCGGCCTATTCGGAGCTGCAGCAGCGCGAGTTCGCCAATGAGGCGCGCGGCTATACCGCCACCCGCCACCAGCGTGAGGTCGGCACCGGCTATTTCGACCAGGTCGCCACGGTCATCTCCAACGGCACGTCGTCCACGACCGCGCTGAAGGACTCGACCGAGACCGCCCAGTTCACCCACGCGGCTTAAGAGGAAAGGAACCATCCATGGAACCGCTGACCCGAACCGAAGCCATCATCGACTTCTGCCTGGCGCCCCTGGCGCTGGACGCCGGAACGGAGGCCGAACGCGAGGTGCGCCGTCGCCTGACGCATGTGCTGCGCACCTATCAGGCCAAGGTCGCCAATCCCGTGGCGGTGGACTTCTCGTCCATGCCCTCGCAGGTGATCAACGAAGCCGCCCACGGCTACGAATAGGTTGATCGGCCCATGAAAAAAGGCTCGCTCCGATCACTCGGGGCGGGCCTTTTGTCGTTTTTGGCGCAGCCTCAGCGCGTCGTGGCCGGTCCGGCGTTCAACGACTGGGTGGTGACGGCCGGGGTCGTCGTCGCAGCGGGGGTCGAGGCGGGGGCGGGGGCCTGCGCCGGCGTGCTGATCGACACAGGGGTGCGAACCGGCGCGCCGGTTTCCTGCGGATCGCCGACGATGATGGTGGTGATCTGCGTCGCCTCGGTGGCGCAGGTGGCCAGGTCGCGGGTCACGTGACGGCCCAGGCAGAAGATGTCCTCATAACTGGGGCGCGAGGCGGCCAGGCACTGGAACAGCATCAGCTTGGACATGTTCAGGCAGAATTCGCTGTTCGGTTCACGCGTCAGGGCCTCGGTGTTGGCTCGCGCCTCGTCGCCGCCGGCGCCCAGGGCGCCCAGGGCCGCGATGGCCAGCGAGCGGACCACGGCGGGCGTATAGGGCGGACCCTTGCGCGACGGCTCCACCGACAGGCCGGTTCCGCTATTGCCGGCGGCGAACAGCTGGGCCGATTCCTCGGCCGACGGCAGCATGTCCACTTCCGACAGGTGTTTGGCGCCCTCCAGCCGGACTTCGCGGTTGGCGATGGGGGCGACGGCCCAGGCGCGGCGCGGATCGCTGCGGCCCTGGATCGTATAGGCGTCCTGCTCGATCCCCTCGGCGATGGCGCGCATGGCGATCGCATCCTTGCCGATGGCGCTGGCGATCAGGCCGGCGGCGGCGTCGGCGCCAGGCAGGGTGGCGGCGTAGGCCGGGTCGGCGACGATCTGGGCCACCATCTGCTGACGCTGGGTCGGGTCGACGGCGTACTGGCGCACGCCCGCAACGAACTCCGGCGACTGCATGGCGATGATGGCGCCATAGGCGATCAGGCCGCGCGACAGCTGTTCGGCGTCATAGGAGGCGCCCTTGCGGATAGCGTCCTGGATCGACGCCGCATCGGGGAAGCCGCCAGGCTGGATGGTGCGGGCCTCGCGCAGAAAGGCGACATAGATGGAGGCGGCTTCGGCCACGCCCTGGTTCAGCGAGATGGGCGGGGGTTGGCGCGCGGCAGCTTCCGCCGCCAGGCGCTGGGCTTCCAGTTCAGCCTTCGACGGTCCGCTCTCGCAGCTGGCGAGTATCACGGCTGCGGCGAGGGCGACGGCGGAGACGCCGCGGCGCAGGGTGGCCGATCTCATTGGAACATCCTCAAGGCGATTACGCGCGCAACAGCGCCAATACTAATAGGCGGTTATAAGGCGTTCCGTATGGTTACCCGAGGGTTAATCGAACAGCTTGGACACCGATTCCTCGTTGGCGATCCGTCGGATAGCTTCGCCGATGAGGGGAGCCACGGAAACCGCTCGGATTTTCGGGCAGTTCAAAACTTCGTGGGGTTGTTCGATCGAGTCGGTGATCACCAGTTCCTTCAGCGGCCCGTCGGTGATGCGCTGGACCGCCGGCCCCGACAGGACGCCGTGGCTGATATAGGCCGAAACCTCGGTCGCGCCCTGATCGATCAGCGCCTTGGCCGCGTTCACCAGCGTCCCGCCCGAATCGACGATGTCGTCGAACAGGATGCAGCGCCGGCCTTCGACGTCGCCGATGATGTTCATGACCTCGCTCTCGCCGGCCTTGGGGCGGCGCTTATCGACGATGGCGAGATCCGCATCCAGCCGCTTGGCCAGCGAGCGCGCGCGCACCACGCCGCCGACGTCGGGCGAGACGATCATCAGGTCGTCGCCACGCGGATAGTTTTCCTTGATGTCCTGCGCCAGCACGGGCGTGGCCACCAGATTGTCGGTCGGAATGTCGAAGAAGCCCTGGATCTGGCCCGCATGCAGATCCATGGTCAGCACCCGGTCGGCGCCGGCGCGGGTGATCAGATTGGCCACCAGCTTGGCCGAGATCGGCGTGCGGCCGCCGGTCTTTCGGTCCTGCCGGGCATAGCCGAAATAGGGCATGACCGCCGTGATCCGCCGCGCCGAGGCCCGCACCAGAGCGTCGGTGATGATCAGCAGCTCCATCAGATTGTCGTTCGCGGGGTAGGAGGTCGACTGCAGGATGAAGACGTCCTCGCCCCGGACGTTTTCCTCGATGACGGCGAAGACCTCGTTGTCGGCGAACCGCTTGACCTGGGCCTTGGTCAGGGGCGCATCCAGGTGGTCGGCGATGGCCTGCGAGAGCGCGCGGTTGGAGTTGCCTGAGAGCAGCTTCATCGGCCGGTCATCCTTTCGCCGTCATCCGACCCTCATGAACGATGGTCGGTTGGCGCGCTCTTTACCAGCGGAGCCGGGCAGGGCAAGTCGTGCGTCGAGAGATTTCGTCGGCATGGCGCGGCCCGGTCGCGGGTGCTAGAGATCGCCGCGTTGGTTTCAGGAGGCTCGACCGCAGGTCGGCTTCCGCTCGTCATGGGGTCGTCCTTGCTCGTTTCCAAGTTCCGTTCCGGCCTGGTGCTGATGGCCGTGGCATGCGCCGCACTGACGATATCGGCCTGTTCCGGCACGCGGCGTCCGCGCCTCGCCTATGAAGAGCGCCCGGTCGAGGCGCTCTACAACACCGGCTATGACCGGCTGCAGCAGCGTCGCTGGTCCGACGCCGTCGACTATTTCCAGGAAGTCGAACGCCAGCATCCCTATTCGGACTGGGCGCGGCGTTCGATCCTTATGCAGATCTACGCCTATTATCAGAACAACAACTATGCCGAGGCCATCGCCGCCTCGGACCGGTTCATCGCCCTGTTCCCCGGCAATCCCTCGGCGGCCTACGCCTTCTATATGAAGGCGGTCTGCAACTTCGAGCAGATCACCGACGTGGGCCGCGACCAGGGCTACGCCAACGCCGCCCTGGCGGGCCTGCGCGACGTCGCCCGCCGCTATCCCGGCACGCCCTTCGCCAGCGACGCCGCCGTCAAGATCGACATGGTCAACGACCAGCTGGCCGGCAAGGAAATGAACGTCGGCCGCTACTACCAGCGCGCCAACCAGCCGCTGGCGGCCTTGAACCGCTACAAGGCCGTGATCGCCAACCCCGACTTCCAGCGCACCTCGCACACGCCCGAGGCCCTGTACCGTCTGGTCGAGGTCAATCTGCAGCTGGGCCTGAAGGAAGAGGCGACGCGCAACGGCGCCGTCCTGGGCTACAACTATCCGGGCAGCCCCTGGTACGCCGAGGCCTACGCCCTGCTGACCGAAAACGGCCAGACGCCGGAAACGGCCCCCGAAGGCAAGCGCGAAAGCTGGCTGCGGCGGATCATTCCGGGCTGAGGCCGGTCTTGACGGCGCACATTTATGTAACTACATAAATGGTCGTCTTCGATCCGGACAAGGATGCCGCCAACTTCGCCAAACATGGTGTGTCATTGGCTCGGGCCGGCGACATGGTGTTGGAGGAAGCGGTCGTGATCGTGGATGATCGCCATGACTATGGCGAGCCGCGTTTTCGGGCGTTCGGGTTCATCGACGGTCAGGCTCACTGCCTTGTCTTCACCATCCGACAGGACCGGATTCGCGCGATCAGCCTGCGTTGCGCCCATCTGAAGAAGATGAAGCGTCATGCCCAGCAAGATTGACCGCGATAATCCGGAGTGGACGAACGCTGATTTCGCCCGCGCGCGTCCCGCTCGTGAGGTTCTGCCCGAGTCGGTGCTCAATCAGTTCAAGCGATCGCCCGGCCGGCCCAAGTCGGAAAGGCCCAAGAAGCAGGTGACGCTCCGGATCGACGCGGATCTGATCGAGCACTGGCGCGCGCAGGGGCCGGGTTGGCAGTCCGGCATAAACGCCGCCCTGCGTCGTGCGTCAGGGCTTTAATTCCTGATTTGTTCCTTCGTGAGCCGCGCTAGACTGACCACGATGTCGAATCGCGTGCGCCCATGCTGACCGCCCTTTCCATCCGGGACGTCGTCCTGGTCGATGCGCTCGACCTGGACGTCGAGACCGGCCTGACCGTGCTGACCGGCGAGACCGGAGCGGGAAAGTCGATCATCCTCGACGCCCTGGGCCTGGCGCTGGGCGGGCGCGGCGACGCGGGGCTGGTGCGGTCCGGCGCCAGGCAGGCCGTGGCGGTCGCCGTCTTCAGCGCGCCGGACGACCCCGACCTGCTGGCCCTGATCGCCGACAAGGGGTTCGAGGTCCAGCCGGGCGAGGAACTGATTCTGCGCCGCGTCCTGTCCGCCGACGGCCGCAGCCGCGCCTGGGTCAACGACCAGTCCGCCGGGGTCACGGCCCTGCGCGAGATCGGCGCGGCCCTGGTCGAGGTGCACGGCCAGCACGAGACGGTGGGCCTGCTGGACTGGCGCACCCATCGTGGCCTGCTGGACGCCTATGGCGGTTTGCAGCCGCAGCTTTCGGCCGTCGCCGCCGCCTCGACCCGACTGAAGGCCGCCGAGGCGAAGTTGGCCGAACTGAAGGCCCAGGCCGCTGACGCCGCCGCGCGTCTGGAGGAGATCAGCCTCAACCTGTCCGAACTCGACGCGCTGGACCCCCGCGCGGACGAGGAGACGGACTTGGCCGGCGAACGCGCCCTGTTGGGCGCCGCCGAAAAGGCCATCGCAGACTTGGCCGACGCCCGCGCCCAGCTGGGCGGCGACAAGCTGAGCCAGAAGCTGGGCGCCGCCCTGCGCGCCGTGGAACACGCCCGCCAGCGGGCCGGTCAGGCGGGCGCCGAGGGCGACCACCCGGTCATCGTCAAACTGTCAGCCGCCGTCGAGGCCATCGACCGCACCATGGTCGAGGCCGCCGAGGCCGTCGCCGCCGTGGACGCCGCCGCTGACGCCTTCGACTATGAACCCGGCCGCCTGGACAAGGCCGAGGAGCGGCTGTTCGCCCTGCGCGCCGCCGCCCGTAAGCTGAACGTCACCGTCGACGCCCTGCCGACCCTGCGCATCCGCCTGCGCGAACAACTGCGCCTGATCGAGGACGGCGAGGAGGCCCTGACCAACGCCGGCCGCGAGGCGGCGGAAGCCGCCGAGGCCTATGACCTGGCCGCGACCTTCCTGACCTCGGCGCGCGAGGCGGCGGCCGACCGGCTGACCGCCGCCGTCATGGGCGAACTGGGTCCGCTGAAGCTGGAGCGTGCCCGGTTCCGCGTGGCGCTTGAGCCGATCGAGGGCCGTCGCGGGCCGGACGGGGTCGAGACGGTCCGCTTCCAGATCGCCACCAACGCCGGGACCGGTTTCGGCCCTCTGGACGCCATCGCCTCCGGCGGCGAACTGGCCCGTTTCGCCCTCGCCATGAAGGCGGCCCTGGCCAGCCGCGAAGACATGCATCAGCCCGTCATGATCTTCGACGAGGTCGATCAGGGCGTCGGCGGCGCGGTCGCCGAGGCGGTCGGTTCACGCCTGAAACGCCTGTCGAACGGCGCCCAAGTCCTGGTCGTGACCCACAGCCCCCAGGTCGCCTCGCGCGGCCACGTCCACTGGAAGGTGATGAAGGGCGACCGCGACGGCCTGACCACCACCACCGTCGCCGCCCTGGACGACGCCCGCCGCCAGGAAGAGATCGCCCGCATGTTGTCCGGCGCCCAGATCACGGACGAGGCGCGGGCGGCCGCGCGGGCCCTGATCGGCTAGGTTCCAAACACCGCCGAGTTACATTCGTCGAACGACGTATGTTTACAAACGTATTACGATGCACTACATGTGCGTCATGGCTTCTCTCACCACGCCCCTCAGCGTCCGTCTCTCGGAAGACGACACCAGCTTCCTGTCGGAGTTGGAGATCGAAGGCGCCGTCACTGCCAGCGACAAGATTCGCGGTCTGATCCGCCAAGCGCGCCATCGGGCCGAGCCGGTGGAATCCTTTCCGGTCGCCCTGGCGATCAGCCATGATCATCTGGCGGCGGCGATTCGCGCGGTGCGTGTCATCGAGCAGGATCTGGATTGTCATTCCGAGGTTGCGGTGGGACTGATGACGACGGCCGAGGAGTTCCTGGCCCTGGCCCTGGCCGTTCCTCGGCCGGGCGCAGCATCCGGAGACCTGGCGCGGCATGAAGCGCGTCTGGTGGACTGCGCCGCCCGGATGACGGAGCAATTGCTGCGCTGGGCGGTGACGCCCTCGGCGCCGGCTTACGACCCCGCGGTGATCTCGCGCAGGCTCTCCAGCCTGACGGATCTCATGCGGCTTGTTTCTGCGGCTCAGGCCGCGCGCTAACGGAAGGATCGGAACCATGGCTGACACTCTGGGCGCACGCGTCGGACGCATCGTTTCTGGCAGCGCCCATGCGCTGATCGACGCCATCGAAGGCGCCATGCCGGACGCGGTCATCCAGCAGGCCCTGCGCGAAATCGACAAGGCGGTGGACGACGTCCGCGCCGAACTGGGCCGCACGATCGCGAGCAAGCATCTCGCCAACAAGCGGCTGACCGAACAGAGCAGCCGTCATGAGGAACTGTCCGGCCAGGTCGAACTGGCCCTGCGCGAAGGACGTGACGACCTGGCGCGGGCGGCGGTCGAGCACCAGCTGGACGTGGAGGCGCAGGTCCCGGTCCTGGAGGCCACCGTCGCCGACGCCGCCCGGCGCGAGACCGAACTGGAGGGCTATGTCGCCGCGCTCCAGGCGAAACGCCGCGAGATGGAGGAAGCCTTCCAGTCGATGCTGCTTGCCCGCGCGCGCGGCGCTGAGGATGCGGGCGCGCCGTCCGGCGACGATGGCGGACCCAGCGTGACGCGCCGCGTCGAGAACGCGACGGGGGCCTTTGATCGCCTGATGGCGCGTGAGCGCGCGCCGGCCGTGGGAGGCGTCGAGCGCGAACTGGGCGCCAAGCTGGCCGAACTGGATGTCCTGGCGCGCCGCAACCGCGTCGAGGAACGCCTGGCCGCCGCCAAGGCGCGCGCCGGCGCCGGGGACTGACCGCCTCGATGTGGAGCTTCCTGCTTTCACCCGACAATGTGCCCTTCGTCGCGGCGCTGGTCCTGATGCTGTTGATCGGCGCGGCCGAGGCAGTCGGGCTGGGCGGCGGCCTGGCCCTGGGCGAGGGCGCCGACGGACTGGACGGCGACGTCAATGTCGAGACGCCCTCCCTGCTGTCGTGGATCAATGTCGGGCGCCTGCCGCTGCTTATGCTGATCGTGGTCTTCCTGTTCGCCTTCGGCATGACGGGACTGATCGGGCAGCAGGTCTTCGACGCCGTCGTGGGACGGCCCGGCCCGTGGTTCGTCGCCGCGCCGCTCGCCTTCGCGGTCGCCCTGCCGGTGACGCGGGTCTTTGGTCGTGGCGTCGCCCGGATCATGCCGCGTGACGAGACCACGGCGGTCTCGCGCGACAGCCTGGTCGGCCGCGTGGCCGTCATCGTCACGGGCGAGGCGCGCCACGCCAGCGCGGCCCAGGCCCGCGTCCGCGACCAGCACGGCCAGGTCCACTATGTCATGGTCGAGCCGGACAACGCCGCCGACGTCTTCGCCCAGGGCGCCAGCGTGCTGCTGGTCCGGCACGCTGGGGCCAAATATTTCGCCATTCACAACACCAGCGCCTCGCTTCGCGACGCCGCTGTCTGACCATCTGTCTTGAATAGGGCTGTTCAAAATGAACTCGATGATCGAGATCGCCATCATCGCCGGCGTGGGCCTTGTCGCCCTGCTGATCCTGGGGTTGATCTTCGCGCGGCTGTACAAGCGCGCATCCAAGGAGACGGCCTTCGTCCGCACCGGATTCGGCGGCGAGAAGGTGGTCATGAACGGCGGCGCGCTGGTTCTGCCCGTTCTGCACGAGACCATTTCGGTCAACATGAACACGCTTCGGCTGGCGGTCCAGCGCAGCAACGAACAGGCGCTGATCACCAAGGACCGGATGCGCGTCGATGTCCTGGCCGAATTCTATGTGCGGGTGCAGCCCAGCGCCGACGCCATCGCCTCGGCCGCTCAGACCCTGGGTCTGCGGACGATGAATCCGGTGGAATTGAAGGAGTTGGTCGAAGGCAAGTTCGTCGACGCCCTGCGCTCGGTCGCGGCCGAACTGACCATGACCGAACTGCACGAGCAGCGCACCCACTTCGTCCAGAAGGTGCAGCAGGTGTCGTCCGAGGACCTGCTGAAGAACGGCCTGGAGCTTGAGACCGTCTCGCTGACGGGCCTCGACCAGACCGCGATGGAGCATTTCAACCCGCTGAACGCCTTCGACGCCGAAGGCCTGACGCGGCTGACGCAGGAGATCGAGCTGCGTAAGAAGTTGCGCAACGACATCGAGCAGGACACCCAGGTCCAGATTCGCACCAAGAACCTGGAAGCCCAGCGTCGCACGCTCGAAATCTCGCGCGACGAGGAATACGCCCAGCTGGAACAGGAGCGCGAGATCGCCAACCGCCGCGCCGAACAGTCCGCCGACGTGGCGCGTCAGGAGGCCGAGAAGGCGCGCGAAGCCGAAGGCGCCAAGATCACCTCGCAGCAGCAGATCGATCAGGCGCGGATCGAGGCCGAGCGCCTGGTCGCCCAGCAGCGCATCGCCATGGAGCAGGAAGTCGCCGAACGCGAAATCTCCAAGGCGCGGGCGATCGAAACCCAGGACATCGACAAGGCCAAGGCCATCGAACTGTCCGAACAGGACCGCAACATCGCTGTCGCCGAGAAGTCGCGCGCCGAGTCCGAGGCCAAGGCCGAGGCTGACAAGGCGCTGGCCCTGGCTGTCCAGGCCGAGGAACAGGTCAAGACGGTGCGCGACCGCGAGGCCGCCGACCGTCAGAAGATCATCGAACTGATCGAGGCGTCCAAGGAGGCCGAGCGCGAGGCCATCACCATCCGCGTCGCCGCCGAGGCCGAGAAGGTCGCCGCCGCCGACCACGCCGAAGCCATGCGCGAACAGGCGCGGGGTCAGGCCGACAAGACGACCATCGAAGCCGAGGCTCAGGCCAAGGCCGTGCGGGTCGCGGCCGAAGCCTCACGCGTCCACTACGAGGTCGAGGCGGCCGGTCAGAACGCCCTGAATACGGCGGCCAACCTGCTATCGCCCGAACAGGTCGCCCTGCAGATACGCATCAAGCTGATCGAGAACCTGGACCGGATCATCGCCGAATCCGTCAAGCCGATGGAAAATATCGACTCCATCAAGATCGTGCAGGTCGAAGGCCTGAACGGCGGCGCGGCTTCGGCCGGCGTCGGCGGCGGCGAGGGCGGCAACCTGTCCGATCAGGTCGTCAACAGCGCCTTGCGTTATCGCGCCCAGGCGCCGCTGGTCGATCAGCTTCTGGCCGAAGTCGGTCTGTCCGGCGCCAATCTGAACGGCCTGACGGCGGCCTTGCAGACGCCGGCCGCGCAGCCCGCAGCCGCCAACGAACCTGTGGCGACCATCACCGACGAGGATGTCGCAAGCGCCGACGCCTGATACGGCCTCGCCACAAACGGAAATGCGCGCGTGGGGCAGGCCCCGCGCGCGCATTTTTTGAGGGGGAAACGGCGGAGTCGCTCGCCTCCGTTCAGACCCCGAGAATCCAGCCTTCTTCCTGCTCGACCTGTTCGATCAGTTCGGGCGTGGCGTCCTTGGGCGGGGCGAAGGCCTTGGCCAGGTCGCCGGCTTCGTCCATCCGGGCCAGGGCCTCGGCGGTGGCGCGGACCTGGGCCTCGTCCTTGAACTCGCCTTCGTTGGGCCTGGCGTCGAACATCGAGGGCCAGACTTCGACCACCACGGCCGACAGGGGCTCCACGTCGTCCGGCGTCAGTTCACGCCAGCCCGTGCCGAAGGGCCAGACGGCGCCCGAGGGGCCCAGGCTCTCCAACAGGCGGCGCACGGCCGGAACACCCACCAGCGTTTGCCCGCCAACGGCCCCGGCGCCGTGCATCTGCCACACGCTCTTGGGCTGGAGCCTGCCCTTGCGGGCGGCGTTTTCGGTCGCCCGAAACTCGGGAATGTCCGCGCCAGCCCCCGCAGGCGGCTTGGTCGTGGTCAGCCAGCGCTGCGCCTGTTTGGCCGGCGCGCCCCACAGCGGCCAGGCCTCGTCGGTCATCAGCCGGTTCATCTTGGCCGCGACCTGATAGCGGTTGTTGGTGTTGTCGGCCTTGTCCACCACGTTCGAGGCGATGAACTTCCACATCGCCTGCCACGGCGTCCCTTCTAGCTTCAGCCGCGCCGCCGTCCCGACCGGATAGCCGAGGTTGAAGTCCAGCCCGACCAGCACCCGGTCGCCGCGCTTCCTGTGGTCGGCCAGGATCGACGCCAGCAGGGCCTCGCCCTCGGCGCGCGTGGCCACGTTGTGCGTCTCGGAATAGAGGCGGAAGCGCACGTCGCGCTTGGCCACGCCGATCCACAGCGAAGTGTCGCCGAGTTTCTTGGTCTCTGCGGCGGTCCAGTCGGCGACGACATAGGCGTCGAAAAGGCGGGCCAAGGCGGCCTCCCTGGTAAAGGCGTGTCAGTAGAATGAGCGGGCGCTTCTAACGCTCCCGGGCGGCGACCGGAAGGCCCCGCGTCATCTCAGCCCTTCAGCAGGGCCTCCAGGTGCGACAGCCAGCGCCGTCCCAGCCGCAGGGCCTCGCCCGGCGATCCGGTCTGGGCGGGCAGGGCGGCGTCCCACAGCGCCAGTTCGAATTCCGGATGGCGGGCGTCGGCGAACATCAGGCGCAGCACCACCTGTTCGGCGTCGGGGGCCAGGACGTCCAGCGACTTGCGCGCCTCGCCCCGGCGGACGCGGGCCACGACATGGCCATCGACGATGATCTCGCCGCCCTCGACCTCGTCGAAGGCGTAGGCCAGGCCGTGCGCGCCCCGGGACCACAGCACCACCACCTGCTCGACGTCGAAGTTCAGGGCACAGGCCCGGCCTTCGCCGGGCGACATGGCCTCGACCTCCGGCGCGGCGCCCAGGGCCTTCAGCATGGCGCGTCGAAGGCGACGGGGCGGCTCCATCCACCATGACAGGGCCAGGGCCAGCGTCGTGAGCAGCGCCGCCGCCAGGGCGACGAACAGAACCACCCGCAAGGCGTCGGCCATGGGCGTCAGGCCTCCCCGTCGTTGGAAAGATCGATATCGACCACGACCGGCACATGGTCGCTGGGCTTTTCCATATCCCGCGCCTCGCGGTGGGTCTCGATGCTGCGGAACCGGTCGGCAGCCTGGGGCGACAGCAGGGCGAAGTCGATGCGGATGCCGTGGTCCCGCTGCCAGGCGCCGGCCTGGTAGTCCCAGAAGGTGTAGGTCCCCGCCGGTTCGCCGCCCAGTTCGTGGGAATCGGCCAGGCCGAGGTTCTTCAAGGCGCGGAAGGCCTGGCGGCTCTGCGGCTGGAACAGGGCGTCATCGACCCAGACGGCGGGGTTCCTGGCGTCCTCGGCCTCGGGGATGACGTTGTAGTCGCCGCACAGCGCCAACGGCTCTTCGAACGTCAACAGGTCGCGCGCATGCCGGTTCAGCCGCTCGAACCAGGCCAGCTTGTAGTCGAACTTTTCCGTGCCGATCGGATTGCCGTTCGGCAGATAGATGGCGCCGACGCGGATCGGCCGGGGCGCCTCGACCAGGGCTTCCAGATAGCGCGCCTGTTCGTCGGCCTCGTCGCCGGGCAGGCCGCGCCGGATGTCCGACAGCGGGAATTTCGAAAGCAGGGCGACGCCGTTGTAGCTCTTCTGACCGTGGGTCTCGACGTTGTAGCCCAGGCTCTCGAAGGCCTCGCGCGGGAACTTCTCGTCCACGCATTTGATCTCCTGGAAACAGGCGACGTCGGGGGCGGCCTGCTCCAGCCAGGCCAGCACGGTGGGCAGGCGAGCGTTGACCGAGTTTACGTTCCAGGTGGCGATGCGCATGGCGCCGACGCTAGGCTGCGTCTCGGTTTCCGAAAAGAGGCCCCGCAAAACAAAAGGGCCGCCGGATCGCTCCGACGGCCCTCCTTTTTGATTCGACCGATTAGGGACGGCCGCCCGCAGGCGCTGCTGCAGCGGCGGCAGGAGCCGGCGTCAGGGTGCAGCCACCGCCGATGGCCTGGGCCGTGGCGCAGGGATAGACCTGCTGGACCAGACCCTCCTTGATACGGGCGATGTAGCCTTGGCCTTCCGTCGTACACTTGGCTTCGATGAACTCGCCGTTGGCGTTGCCGCCCATGTAGCGCAGATCGATGGGGGCGCAGGCCGCCGCATCTGTGCCAGCGAGCAGCGTCTGCAACTCGGCAGTCTGTTCGGCCTTCGTCGAGAAGCGGCATGTATAGCCCTGGCTGGCCAAACGCAGGCACGGCGTCTTGGTGAAGGTGTCGCCGGTCCGTTCCAGACGATAGCCGTCGACGCCGTCGCAGCCCACTTCATAGAGGATCGCGCCGGCCGAGGTCTTGCCGATCGCCATGCCCTCGTTGACCGTGCAGGGCACACCCGCGCGCGTGGCGTAGTCGGCCAGCACGGCCTCCAGGTTCTGGTTGGCGGGCAGGGTGCACAGCGTACCGACATCGGCTGCTGGATCGCGTTCGCGCGCCATCTTGGCCTGGCTGTCCAGGAGCAGGCAGTCCTCGCCGGTCGGCGGCGTGGCGGCCTGAATGACGTAACCCGGTCCGGTCGAGCAGACGGCTTCATAAACCTTGGTCTTGTCAGCGGTCTCGCCGAGCAGCTTGGCCTCGGTGGCGGTGCAGGATGCGCCTAGCGTCGTCAGCGCAGCCTGGGCGGCGGCGAGATTTTCTTCCGGCGACGGCTGACGTGTTGACTGTTGTTGTGATCGCCGTCCACGCGGATCTCTTGTTTGCTCGGCTTGACGACCTTCTCGAGCGTTTCGCTCCTGAATTTCGTCAGCTCGGCTTTGCTGGGCGGCGGCTACGTCGCTGAAACCTATGCAGAGCGCAAGGGCTCCTAGGGCGGCTATAACTTGCTTTCTGATCACGGGGGACCTCTCGAAACGGGGATGCGAAGCCATGACCGCCCATCTTGTCATGGTCAAGGCGCAAGCCGCTCCGACTGGACGTCCATCGGAGGCTGTGGGTAGAACGCGAAAGAGTTTTGATTGGAGACGGACTTGAGTGACGGCGGTCAGGATCTGAACGGCAAGAGAGGGGTGCGCTATCCACCCCAGATGATCCCAGGTGTCGGGGAAGCGATCGAGGTTGTGCGCGGCGTCGTCTGGTTGAGGTTCGCGCTGCCGTTCCAACTGGACCACGTCAACGCCTTCGCCATCGCGGACGGCCAGGGTTGGACGATCGTCGATACGGGCCTGAAGACCTCGGTCGCCGTGGCGGCGTGGGAGGCGGCGCTGGACGGGCCTCTAGGCAGCCTGCCGGTGGCCCGGGTGATCTGCACTCATATGCATCCGGATCATATCGGCCTGGCGGGCTGGTTGTGCGAACGGGCCGGGGCGCCGCTGATGATGTCGCGGACCGAGTATCTGACTGGGCGGACGCTGGCGGCGGAGGCGGCGGGCGACGCCCCGGCCGAGGGCGAGGTCTTCTATCGGGCGGCTGGCTGGATGCAGGCGCAGGTCGATCGCTGGCGGGCCGAGTATGGCGGGTTCGCCAAGGGGGTGTCGCCCCTGCCGCGCGCCTATACGCGTCTGGAAGACGGCGATGTCCTCAGGATCGGGGATGACGATTGGGAGATCGTGGTGGGATCTGGCCACAGTCCGGAGCATGTGTGCCTGTGGCGACGGTCGGACGACGTTTTCATCGCCGGCGATCAGATCCTGCCCAGGATTTCGTCCAATGTGTCGGTCTGGCCGACCGAGCCCGAGGCCGATCCGCTGGGCGACTGGATGAACTCGTTGCAAAAGCTGCGCGCCCTGTTGCCGGAGGGGACGTTCGTGCTGCCGGCGCACGGGGAGCCCTTCTACGGGGTGCATGATCGGCTGGATGCGCTGAAGCGAGGCCACGAGGTGGCGCTGAAACGGCTTGAGCGGACGTTGCGTCAACCGTCTAGGGTGGTCGATGGCTTTCCGGCCGTGTTCGGCCGGGCGGTCGGGGATGGGGTGCTGGGCATGGCCACCGGCGAGGCCCAGGCGCACCTCAACTATCTGGAAAAGCGAGGTCGCGCCCGGCGGACCCGCGATGACAACGGCGTCGACTGGTGGACCGCCGTCGCACAGGACGAGGAAACGACGTGAGCGAACATATCCGCACCGAACTGGCCGACGGCGTGCTGACCGTCGCCCTGAATCGGCCCGAGAAGAAGAACGCCATCACCCAGGCCATGTACGCGGGTCTTTCCGAGGCCGTGGAACGGGCGAAGACGGACGGCGACGTGCGGGTCGTGCTGTTGCGGGCGGAGGGCGACAGCTTCTCGGCCGGCAACGACATCGGCGATTTCATCGCCATCGGCTCCCAGACCGACCAGCCGTTCGACATGGCGGTGTTCCGCTATCTGAAAGCCCTGGCCGACCTGGACAAGCCGCTGGTCGCGGCGGTGAAGGGGCGGGCGGTCGGCATCGGCCTGACCATGTTGCTGCACTGCGATCTGGTGGTGGTGGCCGAGGACGCCCTGCTCTCGGTTCCGTTCGTCAATCTGGCCCTGGCGCCCGAGGCGGCGTCCAGCCTGCTGCTGCCGGCGGCCATCGGTCATCAACGCGCGTTCGAACTGTTCGCCCTGGGTGAGGCGATCGACGGCAGGACGGCCCTGGCCTGGGGACTGGCGAACCGGGCGGTTCCGGCGGCCGAAGTCGAGGCGACGGCGGCGGATCTGGCGGCCAAGGTCGCGGCGCGGGCGCCCAACTCTATTCGCAAGACCAAGGGCCTGATGCGCGACGCCGAGGCGCTGTGGGTTCTGATGCAGCGCGAGGGCGAGGCCTTCGGGTCTCAGATGAAGAGCCCCGAGGCGATGGAGGCCTTCATGGCCTTCACCCAGAAGCGCGCGCCGGACTTTTCCAAGGGCGGCTGAACAGGCGTGGCGAGGTCGCGCCCTTGATTTGGCGCGGCTTTGGTTCTAGGTGCGCGCGCCCTCTTCGGAGCGATCATGTCGCACGCCCTCGCCATCCCGGCGGCCCCCAGCCGCATCGAAGCCGAAACGCCGGCCGACGCCGATGGCGTGAAGGCCCTGGTCCTGGCCGCCTTCGGACCGGGCCGGTTCGCCAAGACAGCCGAGCGCCTGCGCGAGGGGGCGCGGCCGGCGGCGGGATTCGTCGTGCGCGAGGGCGAGCGGATCGTGGGATCGGTGCGGCTGTGGCCTATCAGGGTAGGCGAGACGCCGGCGCTGTTTTTGGGCCCCATCGCCGTGGATGCTGCCCATCGCAGCGACGGCATGGGCGCCGAACTGGTTCAGGCCTGTGTGGATCGCGCCGATGGCCTGGGCGTTGGCGGCGTGCTGCTGGTCGGCGACCGGGCCTATTTCGAGCGTTTCGGCTTTGTCGGGGCGCCCGAGGCGATCCTGCCGGGGCCGGTGGATCGGCGCCGCGTGTTGTGGCTGGCGGCCGGGGTCGAGACGGTCTCGGGGCCGGTTCGCATCGGCTGAACCTTTCCCGCGCCGTTCGCGGGGCCTAAGTCATGGTCGGACATGACCGATGAACAGAAGACAGGACTGAACGCGGTCGCTGAGGCGGCCAGGCAGGCGCCGGGACGCGGCCTGCCGCCCGTGCATCTGTGGAGCCCGGCGCATTGCGGCGAGATCGACATCATGATCCGGCGCGATGGAACCTGGATGCACGAGGGCTCGCCCATCGGCCGCAAGGAACTGGTGCGGCTGTTCTCGACCGTGCTGAGGAAGGACCCGGACGGCTATCACCTGGTCACTCCGGTCGAGAAGATGAAGATCGCGGTCGAGGATCTGCCGTTCCGGGCCGTATCGCTCGGGCGCGAGGGCGGAGACCTGATCTTCACGACCGACGTCGGCGACGAGGTGCGCGCGGGCGAGGCCGATCCCATCGTGGTCGAGACCGATCCCGTGACGGGGGAGCCGGCGCCGCGCGTGCATGTGCGGCGCGACCTGTGGGCGCGGATCGCGCGGCCTGTCTTCTATGAATTGGTCGAGATGGCCGAGACGGTCGACGGACAGCTGGTGGTGCGGTCGGGCGGGCAGGCGTTCTCGCTGGGGCCACTGGCATGAGCCTTCAGACGCTGAAGGCCCGGCTGGTCGAACGGCTGGCGCCGGTGGAGACCTGGCGGCCGGATCTGGTCGCGGCGCGGTCCGACTTCGATCTGAACCCCAAGGCGTCACGGACCATCAAGGACCTGCGGCCGGCGGCGGTGTTGATCCCTGTCGTGGCGCGGCCGGAAGGGGCCACAGTGTTGCTGACGCGGCGGGCGGACACATTGGCGCGGCATACGGGCCAGATCGCCTTTCCGGGGGGACGGCTGAATCCCGGCGAGAACGCGGTCCAGGCGGCGTTGCGCGAAGCGGACGAGGAGGTGGCGCTGAACCCTGCTGGGGTTCAGGTACTGGGCCTGTCCGACGCCTATGAGACAGGAACGGGGTTCCTGGTGACGCCGGTGATCGGCTGGCTTGGCGAACCGCCGCGGGTGACGCCGTCCCCCGACGAGGTGGCCGAGGTGTTCGAGACGCCGTGGGATTTCCTGATGGACGCAGCAAACCATCGGCGGGACTTTTACGACATGGACGAGGGGCTGCGGCGCTGGTTCTGGGCCATGCCGTGGGGCGAGCGTTACATCTGGGGCGTCACGGCGGGCATATTGAAGGCCCTGCACGCGCGCCTGTACGGTGACGAGTCGGCGCCCGGACGCGCGGCGGACGAGGATGCGGCCCGGGAGACGGGAACATGACCGCCTCGATGGCGGGGCAACCCTGGCTGGAAGCCGAGGCGACGCGGGCCGTGATGGTCGCGCTGGAGGCGGCGGGCGGATCGGGCTGTGCGCGGTTCGTCGGCGGCTGCGTGCGCAACAGCCTGCTGGGCCAGCCAGTGGACGACATCGACATCGCCACGCGGCTGAGGCCGGAAGAGACGATCGCGGCGTTGCGGGCGGCGGGTCTGAAGGCCGTGCCGACGGGGGTGGAGCACGGGACGGTGACGGGGGTGTCGGCGCGACGACCCTATGAGATCACGACCTTGCGGCGCGATGTCGAGACGGACGGGCGGCGCGCCGTGGTGGCTTTTACGGAAGACTGGGCCGAAGACGCGGCGCGGCGGGATTTCCGCCTGAACGCGCTTTACGCCGACGCCGAGGGGACGATCTTCGATCCGACCGGGGGCGGGCTGAACGATGTGGCGGCGGGGCGGATCGTCTTCGTGGGCGAGGCCGAGACGCGAATCCGCGAGGACTATCTGCGCATCCTGCGCTTCTTCCGCTTTTACGCCTGGTATGGGCGGGGGAACCCGGACGCGACCGGGCTGGCGGCCTGTGCGGCGTTGAAGGACGGCATGGCGCGGCTATCGGCCGAGCGGGTGTCGAAGGAACTGCTGAAGCTGCTGGCCGCGCCCGACCCCCGGCCGGCGGTGCGGGCGATGGCGGACAGCGGGGTCCTGGCGCAGATTCTGCCTGAGGTCGAAGACCTTGGGCTGTTCGAGGCGATGTGCGGCCTGACGCGCGATCCGGTGTTGCGGCTGTCGGCCCTGTTGCCCGCAGACGCCGAGGCTGTGACGCGGATCGCGGCGGTCTTGCGCCTGTCCAACGCCGTCCGCGACCGGCTGGCGGCGGCGGTCGCCGAGGGACCTGTGGTGACGGCCGCCATGGACGAGGCGGCGGCGCGGGCTGCGATCTATCGCCTGGGGCGGGGGGCGTTCGAGGATCGGCTGGCGCGCGCCGAGGCGGTGGAAGGCGAGGCGGCCGGGCTGCGTCGGCTGGCGGCGGACTGGGCGGTCCCGAAAATGCCGGTCGGCGGGCGCGATCTTGCGCGGCTGGGCCTGAAGGCGGGGCCGGACACGGGGCGGATATTGAAGGCGTTCGAGGACGGCTGGGTCGCGGACGACTTTCCGACCGAGGGGCACGAGGCGCGGCTTCAGTCGCTTATTTCGCGCGGGTGATCTCGGTGACGACCGGGCGGTGGTCCGAGCCGGTCGGCAGGCCCAGGCGGCGCGAGACCAGGGCCAGGTCCGGCGAGCGATAGACCTGGTCGATGGTGATGCCCGCGACGGCAGGCAGGTTGCTGGGCCAGGTGCCGGGCCAGCCGGGCGCGGGGATCAGGGCCATGTCGGCCTGAATCTGCTTGCCGATCCGGGCGCTGGAGACGCTGTTGAAATCCCCGGCGGCGATGACGGGATTGTCCGGCGCATCGGCGCGGCGCGTGGCCAGGGCCATGACCTGGGTGATCTGGCCCCATTGATACTGATAGGGCCACGGGCGCGTCAGGTGGACGCCGAAGACGTTGATCGGCCCGAGCGGGGTTTCGACCACCGCGCCGATGGCGCTGAGCCCGTCGTTGCGGGACGGCAAACGCCGATCGATCGGAAAGCGCGAGGCGATGACCGATCGGGCGCCCCCGTCGTTGTGATCCACGCGCCCCATGATGGCGCGATGGGGATAGCCTGCCAGGAGGGTGTCGATCCGGGCGGCGGGGGCGTCGCCGACCTCGACCAGGATCAGGATGTCGGCGTCGGCGGCGACGATGGACCGGCGCATGGCCTCCACATCGGTGTTCCCAACCCACAGATTGGAGGAATAGACTCGCAGGATCGGCTGACCGGCGGCCGCCGCGCCCTGGGGCGGGACCCACTGGGGCCAGACGGCGACGAGCAGCAGAAGGCTGGCCAGGACGCCGACCAGCGCGGCGGGCCAGAGCCGCAGAACCAGACAGGCCAGCGTCAGACCAAGCGCCGCCAGCAGCACCGGCGCCGTGAACTGGGCCAGGATGTCGACCCAGCGATGGCCGATCCCGCTCAGCGCGGCGATTCCCAGGACCGACAGGCCCGCCAGGACCAGGCCCGCCGCCAGATTGGCCGCCAGCTTGAGCAGGGACATGAGCATCCTTTCGTGGTGAACGTCGGCCGCGCCGCCGCGTTACAGGCGACGCTTTGGAGCATGACATGGCCAGACGGGCTATCCGGGGTATCGAGAAGATCTGGTCCAATGTCGAGGGCGTGAAGAAGCTGTCGGACCGGGTGATCGGCATCGGACCGTTCGGCCTGGGCCTGGATGCGCTTCTGACCTGGGTGCCCGTGGTCGGCACCGCCTATACGGTGGGAACGGGCGGCTGGCTGGTGCTGCAGGCGGTCCGGGCCAGGGCGTCGCCGGCGACCCTGGCGCGGATGGCGGCCTATATGGCCATCGATACGGCGACGGGGACGGTGCCGATCGCGGGCGATGTGGTGGACACCTTCTTTCCCGGCCAGCTGATGGCGGCCAAGGCGCTGCAGAAGGACATCGAGAGCACCCACTGGGTCGAGGACAGCGAGGCCAACGCCCGCGCCACCGGCGACCATGACCGCCATCTGGAGACAGTGCGTAACGACAAGACGCTGAGGCGCATCGTCTATCTACACGACGAATAGGGGCGCAGACCGCCGTTCCATTGCCTAATCGCTGGCGCCAAACCCGGGAAATGCAAAGGTTTGGCGAGGATTTCGGCCATTCGTCCAGCCTGAGTCCGCGCTCGCCGCAGACTGATCTCCACGACAACGGAGATCCCCATGAGCGACGACTTCAGCGCGCGTCTGGCCCTGCCTTATCTGGCGGCGGGGCAGATGCAGAAACATGTGACCCTGAACACGGCCCTGACCCGGCTGGACGCCCTGTTGCAGACGGCGGTGGTCAGCCGGACGACGGCGGCCCAGCCGGAAAGTCCGTCGGGCGGCGACCTCTACATCCTGCCCGATGGGGCTGAAGGCGAAGCCTGGCATGGCCGGCCGGCCGGCGCCCTGATGCGGTTCGAGGCGGGCGGCTGGTCGGTCGTGCCGGCGCCGGACGGCCTGATCGCGGTGGTGCTGGATACGGCCGAGGCGGTGGTGCGCACGCCCGGCGGCTGGCGGCTGTTGGGCGAATGGCTGGGCGAGGCGCAGCAGCTGTCGCGGCTGGGCGTCGGCACGACGGCGGACGCGGCCAATCCCGTGGCGATCAAGGCCAACGCCGCCCTGCTGACGGCGCGGGGCGAGGACGAAGGCGGCGACGGCGATCTGCGGCTGACGATGAACAAGGCGGGGGCGGGCGATGTCCTGTCGCTGCTGTTCCAGAGCGGATACGGCGGCCGCGCCGAACTGGGCCTGATCGGCGACGACGACCTGAGCCTGAAGGTCAGCCAGGACGGATCGGAATGGCGGCGCGTGTTCGGCGTGGACCGCACGACCGGGCGGATCGCCTTCGACCAGGGCGCGGCGCGGCTGGAGACCGCGGTCTTCACGCTCGACGGTCTCTATACGCCGCCGCCTTGGGCGCGATGGATCGAGGCGGTCTGCATCGGTGGCGGTGGTGGCGGAAGCGCCGGCGCTGCGGGGCCGGCAGGGACCGCGCGTCTCGGCGGCGGCGGAGGCGGCGCGGGTGGTTTCAGCCGCGCGAGGTGGGCCGGCGCCGCCTTGACCGGGACCCTGGCGATCACGGTCGGCGTGGGCGGGGAAAGCGGCGCCAACGGTTCGGAAAGTCATATCGCCCTGGGAGGAAAGACGCTGCTTCGCGCCACGGGCGGGCTGGGGGGAAGCGCCAGTTCCGGCGCGGGCGGAACAGGCGGCCTGGGGCTGGCGCAGTTCGCCAACGATGGCGGCGGCTCCTCCATCAGCGCAGCGGCTGAAACCAGTGAAAGCCTGACCGATCCTCAAGGCGCGGGCGGGGGCGGCGGCGGCGGCGGGCTGAGCGCTGGCGATACGGCCTTCGCTGGCGGCGAGGGCGGGGTCGGCGCAATCGTGGCGGTTCAGGCGCCGGGCGGCGCGGCGGGTGGCGCGGGTCAGGCCTCGTCCTTGCCCGAACTGTCGTGGGTCGGCGGCGGGGGCGGGGGCGGAAACGCCTCGGCGTCCGGGGCAGGCGAGGCCGGCGGGGCAGGGGCGGATTTCGGCGCGGGCGGCGGCGGCGGCGGCGCGGGCCTGACGGCCGGGGGCGCGGGCGGAAAGGGCGGCGCCGGTCTGGTCCGCATCACGGCCTTCGGATGAGACGGGGACACCGTTTGGAGCCGGTCGAGGTCCTGGACGCCGAGGCGTGGGAGACGCCCGACAGCCTGACCGAAGGCGATTGGCGCATGGAGGCCGGACAAGACGGCCGCCGCGCCTGCGAAACCTATGACGAGGAGGATGAACGATGACGAACTCAAGGAGGACGGGGCGGTCGGCGGCGCAACCCCTGGCCGAGGGGCGGTGGCTGTGGCGCAGGCTCTACGCCTTCGCGATCAGCGCGGGGCTGTGGATCCTGCTGATGCGGGCCGTGGGGCGGATGCCGCCGGCCATGCTGCCCAAGGCGATGGATGGGCTGATGGGGTTGCTGGCCCTGATCCTGGTGCTCTATCTGGTCGCGCCCACGGCCCAGCAGCTGGTCGCCCTGATCGCCAATGCAAGGCTGCGCCTGGCGGGAGGTCGGCCATGAGCTTTCGTCTTTCCGCCCGGTCGCGCACGCGCCTGGCCGGCGTGCACCCGGCCCTGGTCGCCGTGGTGGAACGGGCCATCGTCGCCACGCCAGTGGACTTCATGGTCACCGAAGGCCTGAGGACGGCCGAGCGGCAGGCGGCGCTGGTCAAGGCCGGGGCCAGCCAGACCGCGCGGTCGCGCCATCTGACGGGCCATGCGGTCGATGTGGCCGCCCTGGTCGAGGGGCAGGTGCGGTGGGACTGGCCGCTCTATGCCCGGATCGCCCAGGCCTTCAAGGCGGCGGCCAAGGAACTGGGCGTCCCGATCGTCTGGGGCGGCGACTGGCGGACCCTGAAGGACGGGCCGCATTTCGAACTGGACCGGAGGGCCTATCCATGAGGACGCTGACGCCCATCGGGTGGCTTGCGGTCGCAGCCCTGATCGCCGTTTTGGCGGTGGCGGTCCTGGCGGGACTGGGCTTTCGCTGGGACCCGCTGGGGCTGCAACAGCGACGGCTGGAGACGGCGCAGGCCCGCGCGGCCTTGGCCGAGGATCAGGCGGTGGCGCGACGCCTGGAGGCCGAGGGGGCGGACGCGCAACTGCACCGCCTGGACGACTATCACCAACAGCAGGCGGCGGTTCAGCGGACGACCGCGACCGCCGTCGAACAGGCGAGGACAGCCGATGACGCCGACCATCACCTTGAAAGCCGCCGCGCCGATCGCCTGCGCGGCCATGATCGCGAGCTGTGCGGCCTCGCCCCCGATCTCGCCGGTTGCGCCGACGCGGCTGCCGTTGCCGGAGGCGGCGATCCGGCCATGCGCCCTGGCGACCCTGCCGCCTGAGCCGACGACGGGCGATCTGGATGCCGCCTATGTGCTGCGGGGCGCCCAGCTCGTAGCCTGTGACGGGGCGCGGCGGCTGGCGGTCGAAACCCTGCAGGCCGAGCGCGCCATGCAGGACGAACAGGCCAGGGCGGCGCGGCGACGGTGAGGGCTGCAGAAACGACTCGGCAATATCTGCCGCCGGATGTTCAAAACTGCCGGGCCGTTTCGGCAGGTGCTGAATTAAATGCAACAAATTCAATGCTCAGAGGCTTTCTAAGCGTCCCCGAGAACTGGCCCCGACCTTGCTCCTTGTGGTCCGAGCAAAATGCTCTCGACGCTAAAATGGCGTCGGACATCACACGAAGTGAAAAAGGACAGCCAAAATGGCTACGAGCATCAATACGAACTACGGCGCGGCCATCGCGCTGCAAAACCTGAACAAGACCAACGCCCAGCTGGAAATGACGCAAAACCGCGTCAACACGGGCCTCAAGGTCTCCTCCGCAAAAGACAACGGCGCGATCTTCGCCATCGCGACGACCCAGCGCGCCAATATGGGCGCCATGGATGCGGTCAAGAATTCGCTTCAGCGCGGCCAGTCCATCGTCGATGTGGCGCTCGCCGCCGGCGATACGATCACCGCCGCCCTGGAAGAGATGAAGCAACTGGCGGTCAACATTCAGTCGTCCGTCGCCGGGTCGGATTCCGAAGCGGCCTATCTGAAGGATTTCAACGCCCTGGGCGTCGAAATCGACAAGGCCCTGAAAGGCGCGTCGTTCGATGGCGTCAATCTGTGGAACACCACGACGGCGACCAACGTGACCACCGATCTGAGCGGCGGCACATATGCCATCGGCTTTGGAACGGTCGATAAGGCCGCCGCCGCCGATGTCACCGCCGTTTCGTCGGGCACGGTGGTTCGCGCCGGCGCCACGACCACGATCGTGGATGCCGCCATCAAGGAAATCACCTCGGACCTGGCGACCCTGGGCACCCAGTCCAAGTCGGTGGGGCGTCAGCTGACCTTCGTGGGCAAGCTGCAGGACGCGACCGAGGCCGGCATCGGCAACCTGGTCGATGCGGACCTGGCCAAGGAAAGCGCCAAGCTGACCGCCCTGCAGACCAAGCAACAGCTCGGCGTGCAGGCGCTGTCGATCGCCAACTCGTCGAGTTCGATCCTGCTGAGCCTGTTCCGCAACTAAGGCGGACCTCCACCCATCCAAGCCGGCCAAGGCGAGAAGACCTCACGACCCCATTCCAAGCGCCAACCCGGCAGATTTTGCTGGGTGATCGGGGGCGCTCGGCAGGAACTGCCGGGCAGAAAGGACGGTAAATCAATAGTTAACTTGTAAAATCAATGCGTTGTGTGCGTTGCCGGCGTCGTTTCCTGGCCCGGCAATTGCTTCACCCCCACTGAGCAAAAAGCTCCTGGCGCCAAAAGGGCGCCGGCCGTCACCGAAGTGAAAAGGACCCGCCAAAATGGCGAACAGCATCAATACGAATTACGGCGCGGCCATCGCGCTGCAAAACCTGAACAAGACCAACGCCCAGCTGGAAACGACCCAGAACCGGATCAACACCGGGATGAAGGTGTCCTCGGCCAAGGACAACGGCGCGATCTTCGCCATTGCGACGACCCAGCGCGCCAACATGGGCGCCATGGACGCGGTGAAGAATTCGCTGCAGCGCGGCCAGTCCATCGTCGATGTAGCGCTGGCCGCCGGCGACACCGTCACCGCCGCCCTGGAAGAGATGAAGTCCCTGGCGGTCAATATCGCCTCGTCCACCGGCGACGCCCAGACGGCCTATCTGGCCGACTACAACGCCCTGGGCAAGGAAGTGGCCTCGGCCATGTCGGGCGCCAGCTTCGACGGCGTCAACCTGTGGACCACCGCCGGCCTCACCAACCTGACCACCAATACCTCGGGCGGGACTTACGGCATCGGTTTCGCGGACGCGCCCTCGGCCGCCGCAGCCCTGACGGCGGTGAACACCGGCGCCATCACCGCCGCCAACGCCACCGTCACCAATGTCGATGCGGCCATCAAGGCCGTCACGGACAGCCTGGCGACCCTGGGCACCCAGTCCAAGTCGGTGGGGCGCCAGCTGACCTTCGTCGGCAAGCTTCAGGACGCCACCGAGGCCGGCATCGGCAACCTTGTCGATGCGGACCTGGCCAAGGAAAGCGCCCGCCTGACCGCCTTGCAGACCAAGCAGCAGCTTGGCGTACAGGCGCTGTCGATCGCCAAC